>Ga0255762_10002091_pt1 | contig 16582 bp, 23 predicted proteins | sample 101ome_16_FD_179962 | JGI IMG/M metagenome (GOLD analysis project Ga0255762, IMG submission 179962) | Coastal salt marsh microbial communities from the Groves Creek Marsh, Skidaway Island, Georgia - 101401AT metaG (version 2) | ecosystem: Environmental > Aquatic > Marine > Intertidal zone >...
TAAATCCAGTGTATGTATATTGGGTTGCGGGATTCCACGATATACATTAGATTAAACCGCACCGGCAAAAATGATGTAGGTTCAAGGGTAACGACCTTGCAGTAACTCTAAGTGAAAAGGCTAAACCAAAAAAGTGACGCTTGCGTCACACCCCCCTTTTTATCAAATTAACCTATAGTATGAGTGACTGGAACCATGGTATTCAGCGAACAAGTAAAGCCTTTGACAATTTTTGTAACACCTGCCTCATGATGTGTATGATAGGTGGATTTGGTACAATTGTTTATGTGAAAACACAACTGATGAACTAGGCTGGGTGCCCGCCGGCTAACCCGACCAGTCATATCTCAACCAAAATGAATTCAAGCGCTTGTCATAGATATTTTATGTAACCGTAATATATAAGACACAACATGGTGCAGAGAATCGCACCAGTCCCCATGACTAAGGCGAACTTTGTTCAGCCAGTACGAACCAAACGCGCTGCCCCTGCCAACTTGTTTGAGGCGATCGGACGTGCACAGGCGAAGCGCACAAAAAATATTGATAGAATGCTCGCGAGGTTCAAAAAGTATAACACTTTGAATAATGACTTAACTTTTTTGAACAACCTCAATGAAAATGCCGAAAAGAATCTTCGCAACCGTGCGAAAAAATACGGAGTCAAACTGACCTACAAGACGAAAGATGGACGAATCAAGAAACGTTCGGTGGCCCGTTTGGAGGAACTCATCGCCAAGAAGAAAAATAAGGCGACCGCTTTCGAGGCTCTCAAGTCTGAGGCGCGCACCCTCGGTGTGCCACTCACCCGTATTCACCCCCCGAGTGTGAAGCGCACGGCTATGACTGCGAATGAATTGCAAAATGCCATCAGAAATGTCAAGGCGAATAGACAAGCCAAGGCCAACGCACTGGCCAAGAAGAAGGCCAACGCTGCGGCTGCCAAGAAGGCCAAGGCCAACGCACTGGCCAAGAAGAAGGCGAACGCTGCGGCTGCCAAGAAGGCCAAGGCTAACGCACTGGCCAAGAAGAAGGCGAACGCTCTCGCGGCCAAAGAAGCGGCAAAGGCCAATGCCCTCGCCAAGAAGAATGATCAATACATCAAGGTTGCGGTCTCGAAAATGATGGACAGTATCATCAAGAAAAATAAGCGTAGAAAGTCTAGGGCACAGGCTCGCGCCAACAAAGCCTTCGTGAAGAAGGAGGTCCAAGGCATGTTTAATCGTCTCAAGAAGATGAATACATACAACTCTAATTCTAACGAGAGCACTATGACGACCGCATAAAAAATAAAAAATGTCAGTCTATCGTAGACATGGTTCAACAGCATAAATTGACCCGTGAAGAAAAAAAACAACAAAATAGGGAGGTGTGCCTCGATGAAAATAAGTTGAGAGTGGCTCTCGCAAAGTGTCCACCCGAGGTCCGTGCTAGTGCGTGTGGAGACCTCTCAGCCTTCGGACACAGACTCAGAGGCTCGAAGCCCGAGGACTTTTTGCCCAAGGGTAAATTGTGTAAACTGAGAGGTGCGCTACTGTTAGAATCAGAGAGGGGTCAATACGAAGAAATATATTGCAAAATCGATCCGGCGCACGGCATATGCAAAAAGCCGGACGAGGCTGCTCCACCTCCCTCAGCGGGGGAACCTCCCGCAGCGGCACCACCCGCGCAAAAACAAGAGCAGAAGTCATCGGGGAATGCAGGTGCAGTCGTGCTCTCGTCGTCCTCGTGTTGTTGCCTCTTGCTCATGTTTGGTGGAATGATGATGATGAGGAGAAGATAATTTTCTAGGTACATTAATAAATGAACCTCAACGAACTGCGTCGAAAGAGAAACGCGGCTGTCAAGTCTAGAAACAATTCTAAAAAGTCGGGCACGTATCTCCAACGACGAATCAAAAGAACCATGCAGTCAAAAAACAAAGCGGGTGTGGCCCGTTCGAAAGTAAGCATGTCTTTATCTCAACTCCGTACAAAAGCGAAAAAACTCGGTATCAACACGCGAGTGAAGACGATGTTTGGTTACCGAAACAAAACTCTGAGAGAATTGCAAAACAATCTGCGTCGCGCGCGTCACTTGTAGGAGGATGGATCCGTGCCCTCACTGCTGTTCCCTCGTGTGTGACTCGTGTCGCATCTTCCCACCCCCACCGAAAAGGAAGAAGCCGAGAAAACAGGTACTACATGACATACACAACCTGCGGTGTTACGGGAGAAAGGTTATCAAGCGAACGCGTCGCGAACGCGCGTACTTTCGCTGCACGCGGTGCTTGTGTCGGATCACACACGACAAATATAAGGGGTGGACTTACCTTACAAAGCCGGCGAATCAAATGTGTTGTAATACTATAGATGGATGATACCCAAATAAAAAAGATTCTATCCAAATTGCGCCGAACCCACGGGAAAGTATACGCCCCACTCAAATACTTTCGAGGCCTCACCACAACCAATCAAGTCGAGCAAAGGTACAAAAAGATGCTCCGCAAAGACTACAAACCCTTCGCCACCGATAAGGGGGTGAAGACCCGAACGTCCTCGTACACGGCCAAGTTTCGAAGAAAGTATGGACCCCACGTCAAGACCCTCCCACAGATTGCCAAAGCCACGGGCATACCCCTTCGAACCGTGCGCACCGTGTACAACCGAGGCCTGGCCGCGTGGCGCACGGGACACCGACCCGGGGCGACGGCTCAACAGTGGGCGTACGCTCGCGTGCACTCCTACGCCGTGAAGGGAAAGACTTACTACACGGCTGATAAAAATCTCAGAAAATATAGGGCATGACAACCGAATCGTTATGGGACATCTTACCGAGGGAGTTGCAAGAAATCATTTTTGAGAAATCAGTGGATTTGTGTAGAGAGGAATATCTTGCACAGGGAAGGTCTAAACACGAAAAGAACAAAAAGAAACTCGGGAGGGGGGTGCTCACCGCCGACCTCATGCGTTATCTCCTAAAGCACACCGACACCATCGAACTCGTGAACTGGGGGTTCCCCGTCGAACTGAGGGAATTCGAAGCCTTGGTGAACCCACCCGTGGAACTCCTCGACGACATCGAGTACGAGTACGACTACACCGAGTACTACGAAGAATTCATTCGGAGATGCATAGAGTACGTCGAAGACCCCGCGAACGCACGAGAATGGATCACCCCAACCGAAGACGCGTGGCTCACCATGTACACAAAGTTGGTGGAATTCAAACAAAAGCACGGACACCTCAACGTGCTCTCCGAGGAGGGGGGTCACGCCTCCCTCCACCTGTGGCTGGAATACATGAAGGACGGGGACACCCCGCTGTCTAGGCAAAAGAGGTATTCGCTGCGAACGCTGGGCATAAGACTGCCGAAACAGCCCAGTGTAAATTTCTAGACGTAATGTAGTTTAAGATGGTGCCACCCGTCGTCAATAGAGCGAGACTCGAGAGATTGGCGCCACCACCGGCGGTTGGGGTCGAAATGAACGCAAACACGATTTGTATATTAATAATAGTGCTATGCACCTTGTGTCTATTCAAACGAGCGGTCGACATCAGTCATAAGCGTGAACAACTTGATACTTTAATGCTTTAGCCGCCTCGAGGTAAATGTCGTGCTTCAAAAGTTTGTTGAGTTTCTTTTCAGGAATATTAGTCTTCGCCGTGTAAACATCTCTGATTTGTTCCATGAGTTTGTCACATGTGCGCAATTCATCCTTCATCTCCTCGTATTTCCCGTAGTGTCCAGTGCTCAGTTGGTGAATGAGTATGAACGCGTTGCGGGAAATCCGACGCTCGCGACCACCCAACAGGAAGAAGGTGGCCGCCGAACAACACGACCCATCGGCGATGGTCACCACCTTGACCCTGCTCTTCTCGATGTGATTCATGAGGGAGAACCCACTGAACAAGTCGCCGCCGTCCGAGCAGATGTGAATGCGGATCTCCGGTTCGTACCCGTTGAGGTCGGCCGCCATCTTGAGGAGGGTGCTCTCGAGACGCTTAAACTTTTCGAGGAATTCCAAGTTGTTTTCTGGAGTTATGTCTCCCACGAAATACATCTCGTTCCCGACCACCTTACACACCTCGACCTCTTCTTCTTCCTCATCCTTCTCTTTGTTCCAGTACATGCTTCAACTGCTTCTTAATGTTAGATACCTCTCTCTGCTTTAATTTGTTGTTCACACACAAGTGATTCATAATATCGAAGGCTTGGGGGGTGATGTTGTAGTGCAATAATATATCGAAATTTTTCATCTGTGCGTGCTTTCGTAGCAAACACAACTCATCCACTCCGAGGGTGTAAGGGGCTGCCAACTGTGAGATGGTCCGAACCCTCTGCTGACGCATTTTGTAGTTTCCATGTCTCGTCCAACACGAACCGGCACGAACCTCCTGTGGGCGCAGAGGGGCACCCATGAACTGTTTGGGGCGACAAAAGGCACTGTTCACGAAAAAAGCCATTGCCTCCCAATTACCGTCGTATATCGCACTGTCTAAAAGATCGGCGTCACTGAAAGAATACGACGCACCCACGTAGTTCACCCCCTCCGAATCTAAATAATTTTCTTGAAACATCGCCAACATGTTCCCGTGCTCGAACGCCTTGTCCCTGTCATATTTCTTTTTCCCATCACATAAAAGTTCGGTGATTAATTCTTTTCCAGTCTTGAATATATCCTTCGTGTCCGAACGTTCATCCGTGTAGGAGAGGAAATTCTGAATGTTGCCATCCGCGCGCACCGCATCCTCCCAACTCGCACTCGGTCGCAAACGCATGAGCGTCTCCGGTGCATGGCGACTCATGTATATGGTTTCAAAACCTGGGTACATGTACATCTCCGTCGAGGTACCTATGACACTCCCCTTGGTGATGCGCAGGCCGTCGGATATCTTCTCAATCATCCCCTTGAAACCACTCTCGACGTGGATGTCCTCGAGCACACAATGTTTCTTAGAACTCTTGATGCAATCTAGGAATATGTTTTTTGACTTGAGGTGCTCAGGGAGAATATGAATGCACTCGCCCCCGAGGGTGCGGTTGACAACAAACGTCTTCCCGACGCCGTGGGGTCCACACAACAAGACGTTTCGCCCGAAGGAGAGGTACACTCTAATTTTTGAAATCAACTCCTCATGGATTGTGTCATCCGGTGCATCCTTTTTTTCAGGGACTACTTTAATGAAACAATCCATTGATGACCTTACTAATGAAGCCGTGGATATTGTGCTAAAAAACGACGCACTACATAATAAAGTGCTCGAGCCTTTAAAAAAGAAACTCTTCGTGCCCATCGTGACGTGCGGAATCATGAATGTGCTCGTGCTAGTGCTTCTCCTCTACATCGCTAATCGGCTTCGTCTTCTTCCCCTTCAGAGTTCTCTGGTGGCTCCTCCGTGACCACCTCCTCTAACGCTTCAGTGTCGTCCTCCATTTCCCGTTCCGGGGAGGGTGGTGGCGTCTCGGCGGGGACCTCCGTCGCCATCATGGCCACGCGCTTCTGTAACTCCGAGGTCACGTTCTGCTTGACGAGGGAGACCTTCGTCTGTGAACGCAGCGCCTCCAACTCAGCGTCGCGCTCCTTCTTCTGTTGTTCCAAGTCGAAACGCACCCTCTCCACCGGGGCGGTGATCTTACCCATGCCGGAGTTTCGAATCTCCTTGACCTCTTTCATCAATTCATCCTTCGTTTTATTTGTCGGAATCATTCCAGTGATCTTGGACACCAATTGATTTTCTTTGATGGCGCTATATAATTTAATCGGTTGGATGTGCATGATCTCCGGCTTGTAGAACTTGTTGTCGTACGGGAACTCCTTCTCGAAGGCGTTGAGGATGTCACTCGGGATGGGTGGCGACTGCTCAATCAAACGGTCGTACTCCGCGCGGCAGTCCTCGATCATGAAACTGCCATCCTTCGTGCGCTCAGACAGGGGAAGTGCCAACTCCAACCGGATCGTTCGCGAAAATTTCCCGTAGGTCATCGCCGCCACTCTGTGGGACTCCATGAGTTCACTCACCTTGAGGAATTGCGCGATCGTCGCGATGAGACCTGCGACCAGGTTCATGCCACCGATGGTCGGGGCGACGTAGGGCTTCAAATTTGGTGGGAACTGCTCTTGGGCAAAGTTGGCCGTACCCGTGAGAGTACTCAACACAATCACCGGGAGGGTAAAACGCATGTTTGATTTTCGGTACTTGAGGAAACTCTGGTAGTGCATGAAGCGGTAACACGCCGCGGCCTCACCCCAACTCTTCAGGATCATCTCTTGGGGTGGATACCAAACCTTGGGTAACTTTTTTTCTGCACTCATCTTAATAGAGATGAATATAATTTTCGCCATTCACCTCTTTCTGTTCATGAGTCTGGTGATCATGCCGTTCACTAACATTCAGCACTACCTCGAGTTCTACTCCATCATGGTGCCCTTCCTGTTCTTCCACTGGAGCGTGAACGACGACACGTGCGCCCTGACCCTCATGGAACAGAAGATCACCGGGAAGAACAAAGACGAAACCTTCTTCGGTCGAGTCATGGGTGGCATCTACAAGATGGAAGACAACGACGCGAATAAATTTTTCAAGTCCCTCCTGTTTTTCCTCTGGATGTTCGTGCAGTTCAGACTCGGAAGATTCGATATGCTCAAGGATGACTTAAAACTTATACTCAAGAATTTATCATGGGTAACTGGGGGAAAATAGATCCAGAATTAACCCACGCACTGGTGAAGGATGTTTTGATTCCTCACATAGGACAACTCGAAGCCGAACTCCACGCTCTTCGGCTCGCCGTGTGGCCCTACGTGCAGGCGAAGAAGGAGGAGTTGGCGACGGTCAACCTCCAAGAAAAGGCGCGGTTCTGTAGGTGCCTCGAAGACGAGGAGACCCTCCGGGAATTGCTGGTGGAGAAACAGAAATTCACGAAGAATGTGAAAATGAGTGTGAAGAAGGAGGAGGAGATTTTTACTTGTTCATCTTGTTGATGGCCGCGCGACACTTCGCCAACCGGCGCTGACGGATGTTGTTGTTCAGTTCCTTCACGGTCTTGTACTTAGTCGATCCCATCATCGTCTTCTTGGTGATGTTGAGACCGAGATTTTTCGCGACGCGCTGACGCTCCCAGAGATTTCGCATAGACGGCATAATAATATATAGTAATATAATAATTGTACCAACTCAAGGACAGACAGGCCCAACTCAATAGAACCTTCGCACGCGCGGAGAAGAAGCAAGGACAACTGAACAAGTTGTTCAACAAACAGGCTGCCGCCTACAAGAAGGGTGACATCAAGTCTGCCCAAAAACTCGGAGACAAAATTAATAAGTTGTCCAAGGAAATCAAGAGTTTGTGGAATAAAGCGAGGGCTTAGATTATTACACAAACATGGAGAGTGTATTTAAAACTTTTGCCAAAGAGTTGTACAGGTGTGGAAATCACGTCGGTTACAGTGTCAAATTCAAACACATCGATCCCATCTGTAGAAAATGGAGCAAGAACAGACACCCAGATGTCGAGAGGGTGAATGACATGTACGAGTATCACGCCTCTGGTGGGTACATACCCAAATTCATTCACTTGGCCGAACTCAAAGATGAAGGTCTCGTGTGTTATGATGGCAATCATCGAAGAGAGTTGTTGAAACTCATAAACAGCGGTGATACCGAGTGCATCGTGGACGTTTTGTTTTCAGCGTCGAACGAAGACATCTACGAAGCCTTCTCATCCGTAAACAAAGCGGTGGACGTCCCAGAAATATACCTCGAAGACGTCTCCAACATTAAAGACTCGGTGTTGGAACTCGTGAAGAAGTATGAAGGTCGTCACAAATCTTTCATGTCCAAAAGTTCTCGATGTCGTTCACCAAATTTTAACCGAGACGTATTTACCGATAACGTGACAAAGATATATAAATATTTCAATGGCACCAAATCCATATCGGAGATAGAGGAGGGTTTGGAAAGATTAAACAAGGAGTACGCCCATGGGAAAATTTGCAAGTCACACGCGAAATACCCATCGTCGGTCATCGATAAATGTAAGAAGCACGGGCTGTGGCTATTCTTAGAACGCGAAATCCCGTGTGAACACGTGGAAAAGGTGTTCAACAAGAAAAAGTTTGGAATATTTTAAAGGTTGGAGTGGATGATTATGAAATGAACATCAGAACCCCGAATGGAATTTTTCTCATCGACTCGGAGGACGCCTACATCCGAAACCATATGATGGCGGGGAGGGTGTACGAGCATCACATCATCAACGACATGTTGAAACCCCACGTGGAGAAGGCCAAATACATCGTCGACGTCGGGGCAAACATCGGGTGTCACTGTGTGTCATACGCCGGAATAAACCCCGAGGCCACCGTGTGGGCGTTCGAACCACAAAAGAAACTCTTCGACATCCTCTCGCACAACGTGGCACAGAATGGATACACCGAGCGGTTTCACCTGTACAATCACGGCCTCGGCCACGCGAGAGCCGAACTCGAGATGAACACCATGGCCTCGGTCAGGGTTCAAGACGGGTGGAACAAGGGGGGTCTGGGCATCGGTAAGGGTGGGGAAAAATTACGCGTCGAGACGTTGGATTCACTGAACCTCCCGGGCCTCGATTTCATGAAAATCGACGTCGAGGGGGCTGAAGGATTAGTGATCCAAGGGGCCATAGAGACCATCAAAAAATATAAACCAGTCATCTGTTTCGAACACAACTCGCAGACGATCGACCCGTCGCACGTCGGGCTGGAACACGTGCCCACCCCCTTCGAAGAACTCGTCAAGGTTGGATACAAAACATTCAAATACTTAGACTGGGAGAATTACCTCGCGTTTTAAAAGAAATCGTCAGTCCTGTACATCTTCACGTCGTACGTCCCCGTCTTCCCGAGCACCGAAACCGTCTCGTTTCCGTACAATTCTTGGCACCCGATGTCATCCATGCAATCTCTCGACTCGTGGGTCACCGGGATGGGGTAGATTTGCTGACCAGGGGTGGTGGTGTAGTAGTGGTACCTGTCCCGTCGCCCTCGCACCTCCTTGCCGTACAAAGGGAGGGTGGTCTCACCCTGGACCAACAGACCCATCTGCTGCATCGTCCCGGGCTTCCACTGCTTGATCGGTGGACCTCTGAATTCGGGTTCGCGGCGCACCGGCTCTCTCGCGCGCACGGGCACTGGGACCTCGACCTCGACTTCCTTCGTCTCCACCTCCACTCTCGGGTTGCGAATCATCCACACGACGGCGATGAGGAGGGCGGCGACGATCATTGACAACAATTGAATTTTTTGTTTGTTGGTGAATTTCATCTCTACTATTAGTCTATATTTTTAATACAATCCACCTTCCATGCGTATCCACTGTGCTCCCCTTTGTTCCACGCCCCGGCGAAAGAAATCTCCACCTCCACCCTGGCCCCCCTCTCCATGCCCTCCACCGGAGTGAGCCCCTCCACCTTACACATACACCGTCTGTACCTGTAGGGAATTTTTACGCGCAATATGTTTCCATCCAAAGGATCGTCCACGAAAGTATTTTGTATGAGATGTTTTTTTTTCTCTTGCATGGAAACAATAATCGATACGATTTTGTCCGGGATCACGATTCGAATATATTTCTTGTCGTTGAATTCATAAAATGGTTCATGAATCTTCGCGACAAATCTCATCGTGCTCTACTCATTAATATACTGACCAAAACTATAAGTATCAAAAAGATGATGTGGGTGAGGAGGAGGGGTGTCCTCGGTCGACGAGTCCCGAACTGGACGTGTGCGAACGACCGAGCCACCTCCACCGCGGTCTCGATCGAGGCGTAGGGGGTGTTGTGCTCACTCATCATACCCACCAAAGCCACCTTTTTGGATTCGCCGAAGAATGGCAACTGCCCCCACTTGGAGAGGGCACCCGAGGATTGCGTGAATCGCCATCGCTTCTTGGTGTAGTCCCAATCCGCACCCCACGCGATGCGCGCACCCTGAGGTTTGCGCATAGGGTCGTACTGTCTGATGACCTCGTGAACCAAAGCGTCCGGTGGGGTCGTGAGGATTTCTTCCGTCAGGTTGGGGATGACCACCGAAATCGTCTTTTTGTCGTCAAGGAGGGCCGGGATGATGTTCCACTCCGTGTGCACCACATCATAAAAGTAATTGACATCGAAATCCACCTCCTTTTCGTATTCCAATAAAACATTAATGCATCCATAGGTGCTCGAACGAATCTTCTTATCTGCCGTGGGTCCCCAATTATTTTTTATGAGATCGAGGGCTGGGGAGTGGTCGACGCACAACACCAAAAGTCCCTCCTTAAGTGGCTCACCCTCGTCGAAATGGGCGATGAACCCCTCCTTGAAATATTCCACATCCTTGAGGGTGACCCCGAAACGGAACGTCGCACCCTTCTCCTCCAACGCACGCTGCATGGCGTCACACATCACCTTTCCGTTCACCTTTTGTGTGTATTGCTTACTGAGAGCGACGTAATCGAAAGACTTGACAAACTCGTAGGCCGTCATCACGTCCCAAGCGACCCCATCCATGGCCAATGGGAGACTCGCCAAGAGTGAACTCGCACCCTCGGAGAGACCCAAAGGTTTACACGCTTGCTCGAGAGTCATTCGCCTGTGCTTTTCGGGTGAGGCCAGCACTTTCACACCCAGGGCGAGGAGTTTGAAATAATCCTTCGCCTCGAGGAGGGGCAAGATGGCGCTGTACATGTCGGCATCCGAAAGGGCGAAGACGTCGTCCCACGCGATGCCCATCTCCTCAAAGAGGTCTCTGGTGTTGACGTATGCACGATCAAAGACGATGCGATGGCTGTGAAGGTCGCGGGCATCCATGGACGGTTCCCACCAACTCCCACCCGCGGATGGTTTTCGATCGTACAAAGTCACCGCGTGCTGTGCACCAGACGTCAAGAGTTCCCACGCGAGCGCCATACCCGTCGGGCCAGCGCCTACGATGTGCACGTGCATCTTCTACTATTTAATCAGATTTCTTTTGACCCGTGGTGACGATGACCAACGGTTGTCTGTTCAACCCCCAAAATCCATCTCGCTCGCGTTCCTTCTTACTCTTGAACAACCATATGGTGATGAGGAAAATAATGGCGGCGAGGAAGGCGGATTCAAAGTCTTGGGTGCCACTGAGGGCGATGAGCCACAGGCCGATGAGACGCGCGAGGGCGCTCTGCTTGAATACTCGATCGAGTTTGTCCGGGATGCGAATCGCGCGCTCGATGAACAGAGATTGGTAGAGGACGATGACGGCGAAGACGACCGGCCATCGAATGATGTGCTCGAGGGTGTTAGCCTTCATGATGGGGTTCAACCAAGACGCCGTGTTGAACAACTTGGGGGGTGTCTTGACCATTGTGTTATTATAATAAATGCACAAAAAAAATCTGTCAGTCCTTAGTAAGTTGGGATGGTTCGACCTCCTGCACCCCACGTACAAAAAATAAAAACGTGGTCATTCGCCGCCAAGTTTTTGGTGAAGAACGCCACGACGAAAGACAAAGCCTCCCTCGGACGATGGACGAGAAAAGAACTCATCGATCTCGGTCCGACTTTTGTCAAGTTGGGACAAACCGTGTCCACCCGCGGTGACATATACCCAATCGAATTCACCCGTGAGTTGGAGACCCTCCAAGATTCCGTGCCGGTGGTGAAATATGAAGACGACCTGAGCGTGGCCTCCCTGTTCGGGACGTACGACCCCGAACCGTTCAAGAGTGCCTCCATAGGACAGGTGTACCGCGCCACCTTGAAGGATGGCACCCCGGTCATCGTGAAACGCAAACGCCCCGGAGTCAGCGAACTCATGCGAAAGGATTGCGATAACATCAAAGACATCGTCCAATTTTTAGAATTCGTTGGCGTGGATACGGGCACTGGGAACAATCTCGTTTTGGACGAGAGCATTGAAAACTTATTGCTGGAGGCCGATTACACCCACGAGATTGAAAACGCCATTAGGTTCAAGAAGAACTTTAAAAAAGTCAACTGGGTGAAGGTTCCAAAGGTGTATGAAGATTTGTCCAACGACCAAATGATCGTCATGGAATACGTGCCGAGCGTCAAGTTGTCCGAACTCCCCGACGGGGTGGTGAACTCAAAGGTGTGTGAAGCCCTGATCACGTCCTACGTGTTACAAACCATGGAACACGGATTTTTCCACGCCGACCCACACCCGGGAAACGTCGCGTTCGGGGAGAAGGGACAATTGGTGTTTTATGATTTCGGTCTGTGCATTCCAATTTCCGAAGAACTCAGAGACGGGTTCATGGACCTCCTCGTCTCCATCGTGCAGAGAGACACGAAGAGCATCGTCGATACGTTGGTGCGATTGAAGGTGATCATCCCCACGAGCACCGATTTGGGTGACTTGGAGATTTTTTTTGAAAACATCTTGGGGTACATGGAGAAACTCGACGTTCGAGAGTTCACGACAAATCTCATGGACGACGAACTCATGATGCAGTTGGCCCAAGAGAAACCTTTCGTCATCCCTTTCGCCTTCGTCTACCTGGCCAAGGCGTTCACCCTCGTCGAAGGCACCCTGAAAAAATTAGATCCCGAGTTTAACTATTTCAACTACCTCGAACCACTCATCAAGAAACGCGTGTCGGATACGATCGATGTCACGAAGATCTTGGCCACTACAACGGCTATGCCTACGACGGTGAAAAACATAAGTACGGCTGTCCTGGGCTTGGAAAAGTCCAGGGCAGCCATGAAGCGGAGCCTCAAGAAGACGAGGCGTCAGATTCGCTTAGCGCAGTACAGCATCCTCTCCACCCTCCTCGCCTTCGAGACGGAGAACACCTATCTGTGCGCCGTGTTCGCGTGCATGGCGGTGTATTTCGTATTCATCACTTCTCGTAAAAGTCGATAGAGGTGGACTCGGCGTCGTCCCCACCGACGCGCTTCTCGAAGAATTCGCGGTGCTGCTTGAGGAGTTCCTTCGTTCGGCGCTCCTCATCCTTGGCGATGTCCTTCATCTTGTCAGCCATGCGCTCGAAATCGACCCGCCTCTCACGGGCGATGCGCTTGCCAAACTTGCGAAACTTTTTAAGTTCCTTCTTTTGTTTGTTAGAGGAGGATGCGTACACTTGGAAATTCGTGGCAATTGTCAACATGTTCGCTGTGATTTACTTTATTATTGTACAATATCTTTATCTCTGCTTATTCTCGGTGACAATCTTGATACATCGTTCCAGGTTGGCACTCACCCCGATCCAGTGATCCACGGCGCTGAGTGAGTCGATCCAACGGTAGAACAGGTCTTCGAGTGTGCCGGGTGACTCCGGTGCGCCCTCATGGTACAAACGTTCGAGGAGTTCGTAGTCGCCTTTCATCGCGGCGTTGTAGATGTCATCGGGCTTATGCCCCGGTGTCCACCGTCGCGTCAGCATGTGACGACGCGTATGCCAACGCGTCAACCATATCTCGGACCTTTGCATCCCATGATTTCTCTGTATACTCATACACGTTTGGTCCGGCGGATACGTAGATGGTGCCGTTCTCCATCCATAATGATCTAGGAACGGTGCCGTGGGTGCCGTCGTAGAGCACCGGCTCGCCGATGCGGAGAAGGTCGAGTTTCGTCGAGACGCGCACCTTATGCGTCAGGGTGTAGCCCTTGTACTTGGATACACAGAACCCCTCGATGAATTCACCCGTGTCCATAAAGTTGGTGCCCCCTCTGAGAACGGTCGCACCCACGTCAGATGGGAGGGATCCCTTGAGTTCGATGCACTTACCAGTGTCCGTATCGCAGTGAAGGAGAACGAAAGGGTCGAGGGAATAGACGTAGATGAGTTTTCCTTTGTACACGAGTGGAGCCCAATTCTTCTCGACGGTGGCCATGCCTCGGGTGGCATACACCGGCTTCACCCGCGACGTCCCGTGTTCGTGAAGCCACATGCACGTTTTTTGGTTGTCGAACGGGGAGTCCCCAGAAAAGGACACGAAGATTTTACCGTTCACGTTTACGATGGTTGGATTTTCCGCGTTCAGGTTGGCACCCAATTCGACGGTTTCTTCGCCGGGCACCCACTCCTTGTCGAAAAATTGAGCAGCCATGAATTTCTTACCATCCGCCTCCAGGCTGGCATACGTGACGTAGCCGTTTTCGACGGGGTGTACCGCTCGGGGGGCATCGGTCAAAGTTAATTTTCGCCCACCAACGAACGACATTTACAATTAAATTGTGTGTTATATTTTAAATATGCGAAATTTGCCCGGGTGGAATGCATTCGGTGTCATAAACAACAACGGTACCAGTAACAACAACCGTTACGGAAACATTAGGAACGAACCCCAACGCAAATGGATCGTCTATGAGAATTATTCCGTGAACGAAGCGAAAAACAACAGAGGCGTGGGCATCGATGCCATCACGTGGAAAAAGTTTTTGCCGAACAGTCGAGCGGTGAAATTCAAATCTGGGACGCGTAATAAATTTGTGGGCATCGGCAGTCTGCGACAATTGGCTGGTGCGTCTGCGAGCAGCGTGTACAAAATGCACGGAAACAAGATCGTCTTCCGAGACCCGTGGACCAGAAGGCCCGTTCGTCGCGCCGACCTTCGATTCATCCAATTCACGTCGTGAGGAATATTATATCACATACTTGTAAATGGCACAAACGAGATATAACAATCAAGGTCGGGTCATCTTGAACGCCAACACCAACCGGAAGACCTACGAAAACGAACCCAGGAGCACCGGTCAATACAAAAATCTCTCCAAAAGGAATTTCGTCCTCGAGAGAAACGTCTTGCGTAAATATGGCATCAAGCGCGGGGACACAAACAGAAGCATCGCCGACAAATTGAACGTGTCCACTCGGGTCGTCGCCGAGGCCGTGAACAAGGCCAGAGCCCGCGGTGCCGACAACCGACTCCGAGTCGGCAAGGTCATCAGCGTTCGAACGGGTCAACCCAAAGCCTTGCGTTTTTACAGAAAACTCAAATCCAAGCCCAACCCACGCCGTGGATTCGTGGGTGGGAAGGAGCGTCGCGTCTCCATCAGATGCAAAGAGTTGTCTCGCGGCGAGATCCTCAAACAAATCAAGCGCATGACCGGTCAAGGCCCGAACGCCGTCGCCTACACCGAGACCAAACAACTCATGGCCCCTCCGTTCGGGAGAAGGCGCGCACCGCATGCCATCGAGAGCGAACCGGTGGAGAAGAAACTCAAAGACCTCGGCACGAAGGAGTTGTGCACGTGGGCGCGAAAGGTTGCGACGCACATGTACAAGATGAAGAACAACGAATTGTTCGGGTACAAAAAGATTAAACACTACGGCTCGAAGACTGAGATTCAGACGCGAAACAACATCGACGCGAACGCTCGGGCGCGCCTCCAAAGCAAGCGCAGACAAGAGCGAAGAAAAAGACTCAGACAGTACGTGAAACAAAAAGACTTTAAGAGGACACAGGATACTAAATATATAAGACATGGGTAAAGAACTCTTATTTTTCTTGACCCACCGCGGTTTCTACGCCGAAGTCATCGGACTCATCAATGCGAAAATTCACTGCCAGAAGGAGGGCACCCGCCTCTTAGTGAACACCGACAGGTTCATCTACGGTGACATTCGCAAATATCTCGATTGCGATGACTTTGATTTCGGGACACCCGAGACTGAAGATCCAAAGATTTCCTACCCGTGGAGCACACCCGTGCCGGAGCACACCACGAACTACGAGACCCTCCTCCACTCTCCGAAGACGTGGGAGGAGGTGCGACCCATCGCCGTGAAGATGTTCTCCAAGGTGCCCCCGTCCCCGATGGAACTCCCCGAGGTTTTCGACGCGGTGCACATTCGCCGAGGTGACAAGACGTTCGATTGGCACACCAAGCAGTCCGGCTATTTCGAGGTGAAGGATTTCATTTCCCACTTTGAAGATGACGGCGTGCCTTTGTACGTGATGACCGACGATTACACCGTCGTGGACGAGGTTCGAAAGCACACGAACAAACCCCTCCTGTTTAAGGTGCAACCCGACGAACGCGGGTGGTTTTCTTACCATTTCATGGGGAGCACGTTCGACAAGAAGAAGCACGACGATCGGTACTCCAAGTTCACGGACGAGGACAGCAAGGCCCGACACCAGAGCACGTTGGTCCTCCTCGAGGAGACGTGGATTTGCACCAAGGCCAGAAAGTTTGTCGGGACGTTTTCATCCAACGTCGGGAAATTCATCAAGACGGTGCACCCCAACCCAGAATGTTGCGTGTCCCTCGATGATGAATGGAGTTGGTACTAAAGAATAGAGGCGCTTCATAAATAACAGCGAGTCATGGACGGCACACAGTTTCGCTCTTGTAAGAATTGGCTCAACTTTTTCGAAGAGAACGGCGAGGCACCCATCAAATATCTCGAGGTGGGTGTGCACTACGGCCGAAACTTTTTCGAAGTGAACGAGACCTTCGCCAAACACCCCGAGAGCGAACTTCACGCGATCGATCCGTGGACGGATTACGAGGAGTACCCCGAGTACAAAGGTCAACAAGATTCCATTTACGAACAATTCTTGAAAAACAAGGGCACCCTCCCCGAGGAACAATTGAAAAAAATTCACGTCCACAGGGGGCTGTC
>Ga0255762_10002101_pt1 | contig 16554 bp, 13 predicted proteins | sample 101ome_16_FD_179962 | JGI IMG/M metagenome (GOLD analysis project Ga0255762, IMG submission 179962) | Coastal salt marsh microbial communities from the Groves Creek Marsh, Skidaway Island, Georgia - 101401AT metaG (version 2) | ecosystem: Environmental > Aquatic > Marine > Intertidal zone >...
GATGAGCGCCTAGGCCTCCAGCGTCGGCAAGCCCGCCCGCAGCTCGGCCTTGGCGATTTTCTCCAGGGTCGAGCGCGGAAGGCTCTCCACCGGGAACACGGACCGGGGCACCTTGAAGTCCGCGAGATTGGTCTCGCAGTGGGCTTTGATCGCCGCCTCGAGCCCCGCCCCGGCGGCCTTCCCCGCCTCGCTGGGAATCACGAAAACTACGGGGACCTCATCGAGCATGGCGTGCTTTTGCCCCACCACGGCGCACTCCTCCGCCAGCCCCGTTTGCATGATCACCGATTCGATCTCCGAGGCTGCAACGTTCTCCGCCCCGACCTTGAGCATGTCCTTGTCTCGATCGGAGAAGTAGAGCCATCCGTCCCCATCGCTGCGAACGATGTCCCCCGTATCAAACCAGCCATCGGCGTCGAAGGCCTTCTCGTTGGCTTCGTCATTCCGGTAGTAGGCTTTGAAGAGGGACACCCCTCGCACCCCGCGAATGAAGAGCACACCGCGCTCCCCGGGGCCGGCCAAGGACCCGTCCTCCCGGCGAATCTGAAGGTCGTATTCCGGGGCAACGCGACCCAGGGTCCCGTGGGGCCCGGGGTGATCGACGTCGGTGACGATGCCGTGGGTGAGCGTCTCCGTCATGCCCCACCAGCCGATGGTCTCCACCCCAAAATGCGCGCCCACGGCGGGCAGGCTGGCGGGGCCGCCCCAGAACCGTTGGCCGTGGTCGGGCACGGGGAATTTCATGAGCGCCTTGTAGGCAAAGGGGATCATGGACATCCAGGTCACGCCGTGGCGCAGGCAGGTGTCCCAGAAACGCGACGCGGAAAACTTCGGATGGATGACAAAGGTGCCCCCGACCCACAGCGTCGCGAGCATGGAATAGCCCTGGGCATTGGTGTGGAACAGGGGCATGTAGATCAGGGTGACGTCGTCCCGACGCAGGCGCATGTGCACGGCGGAGATCTTACCGGCCCAGAGCCCATTGGCATGAGTCCAGAGCACGGCCTTCGGCCGGGAAGTGGTCCCGGAGGTGAACTGAACGCTCAAATTCCGTTGGGGATCGACGGGAAGGGCCGGGGGTTCCGCGTCGCTCCGCAGGGCCGTGAAGGGTTCTGCATCCAGGGCCGCCAGGTCCGGAGCTGCCGGGGTCCCCGCGTCGTTATCCGTAAGGAGAAGCCAGGGCAGGTTCGGGCAGGCCTCGCGCAGCAGAGCCCCAAAGGCCGGTTGCGTGATGGCCCCCACGGCTTCCGTCACCTCCTGGAAATAGCTGAGATCCCGAGCCACGCTTCGCGTATTGGTGGAGACGGCCACGGCGCCAACGCAGGCGCAGGCGAGCCAGGCGATGACGAACTCGTAGCTGTTATCCAAATGGATGAGGATAAAATCCCCGGGCTTCACCCCCCGCTCCGCAAGCCCCGCGGCGTGCGCTCGGGCCTCCTGCAACAGCGCCCGGTAGGTCAGGCTGCGCTCCGGGCCCTCAAAGGGTGCCCAAACCATGGCCACCTTGTCGGGGCAGCGCTCGGCCCACTGGGTCAGAAGCCAGGGGATATCCTGGCCGTGAAAACTGTCCGCCTTTGCCTGATCGATCGCCTGCTTGAGCACCGCACCCCTCCCCTGATCCGTTAATGCAAACAGTTTAGCGCGACGAGGGGCTAGAGCGGACGCTCCATCATGATGTTGCAGCGATCGTAGGCAGCGTGATCGATGGGCACTTCCTGAAAGCCCAGGCGGGCGTACAGGCCCATGGCAGGCTTTAGCACCGTATTGCTTTCCAGAAACAGCACCAGCCCCCCCCGCGCTCGAGCTTCCGCAATGACCGCTTCCCCGAGGGCCGCACCGAGGCCCAGCCCCTGCGCACTGGGATCGACGGCCATCTTGGCCAGCTCAAAGCGCCCGTCCCCGTGATGCATTAGGGCGCAGCAGCCCTTTACTTCCCCCTGGACCTCGGCCATGAAAATGGCCCCGCCCGGGGCCAGGATCTTGTCCTCGGGGCTCCCCAGGCTCGCCCAGTCCCCGGCCTCCGGGGTCCAGTGCTGACGAATCCAGGCAAGGTTTAGGTCGCGAAAGGCTACCCCGTCGCCATCGCGAAAGGGTCGAATCGAGGTGTGTGGTGTTGGCATGGCTGCTCCCGTCCCTGGGAGCGTTATAGCGCAGGCGCGCTGCGGCGCCCAGGGGGACTTTTCGGGGCCGCTAGGCGTTGTCCTCGAAGAGGATGCCCCGGAGCACTTCGATGTTTCGCACGGCCCGCAGGACATCCTCATTTGGAAGCTGGCGGATAATGTCTCCGGAGCTCTTATCGATGACTCGAATGACGCTCCGCTTCGCCACTTCGTCCATGGAGAACTCCAAGGACCGGCTGGAATCCTTCATTCGCGCATTCAAAGTTTCGACCGCAGCCTTCACCGCATCAATCATCTGCGTGGGTGAAACCTCGGGCTGCTCGACCTGCGGAGCCGCTGCGGCCCGCCCAGGACCGGAGGGTCGCGCCACTTCCGCAAGGCGAGTCGTGCCCAGCGCTTTTACGCTGTCTTCCGCTGCCATGACGACCTTCTCCTAAGTAAAAAAACAGAATCTAAAAGCTCTGTGTCTGTAAATCGACAGCAGATTCTGATCCTTTAGGAAAAAGATGTTGAAAGCTTTTCTAGATACTAACTTATATTTTTCAATTGCTTATAGATACTTCCTAATCCTTTTTAGGCGAAAAAGGCAACGTATCAAACGTGGAAGTTAGGCTATCAGACAGCGTATTCATCTCTTCGACCAGCTGTTCCATGGCCGTGAACTGGGAAAGGTAACGGTCGTAAATGCGGTCCATGCGATCCTCCAGCGCAAGAAGCGCCAGCTCCTGATCTTCGATCTGTCCCTCCATGCGAGAGACGGCCCCCCGCAGCGGACCCCGAGTGGAAAGGAGCGCGTCTAGATCCTTGAGCGCATCCCCAGCAAGACCTGCCGCATCGGCACTCAGCAGGGACTGATTGTTGGTACCCGCCGTGAGCAAGGTACTCAGATTAGTAAAATCAGCGCGGAGACTTTGGGAAAATACCACTTCATCAATTTCGAGCCGCCCTTGCCGATTGCGCTCGATGCCGAAATCCAAGAGGCGACTCTTCCCGCCGGCAGGGGTGGAACTTTCCCGCCCAACCAAAGCGCTCAAGGTTCGACGGGCGTAGCTAATGATGCTGTCACCAAGGAGCACGCCACCTTCGGTGCTATCGGGATCCGTAAGATCGCTGAGCGTCGCCTCTGCCAAGTTATAGGCGTCCACAAGGTTTCGAAGCTTGAGTTCCGTGCCCGAGGTCGTTCGCTCTAAGGAGAAACTTTGTCCCGCCGCTGCGCTCCGTAAACTGAGCGTCACCCCCGGGAGGACGTCTTGAACCTCGTTGCTCGCCCGGGAGAAGGTCAAGTTGTTGAGCGTGAAGGTCGCATCGCTAGCCGCTCGCGTCTGCGTCGTAAAATCCAGGCTGCCCGCACTAGCGGTGATCGTAAATGCCTGCTCAGCCCCGGCCGCACCGGTCACCACAATGCGCTTAGGCGTAGCGCCCACGCCCGTATCGACAATGCGTGCCGATAACCCGAGGCTCGAGCTGTTTAGCGCGGCGACCATGGCCTCCGGCGTATCGGCCGTCGGCGTCACCGTGGTCGTTGTGGGGCTGGACACTCCGGTGACTATGGTCAGGGAAAGCGCGTTGCCGCCGTTGACAGAAACTGAGGCGTCGGCGAAGCCCGAGGAGGCCCGCTCCTCCCCCGCCGCCAACTGGCTTACGGTGAGATCGTATTGCCCTGGCTCGGCTCCGGCGCCCGCGGACACGAAAAAGGCACTACTGCTATTACTGACGGAAACCTCAGAGAGATCGTTGACGTCATTGAGCGCCTCGAAGGCTGACCGCACGCCTTCAAGAACAGACGTCACCTGGCCGTAGGCCGAAATAGACGCTTCCGACTCGGTGATCTTTCCCGTGATCCGGCTCTCCTGTGGCGCTCGTTCCGCAGCGACTAGCGCATCGACGATGGCTTTCGAATCAAGACCGGAGCCAGCGCCGAGAGCATTTAAGAGTTCGATCGCCATACGTCAGGCGCTCCTAGCGGAGAAAGTCGAAAAGGCTTTGCCCTGCGATCCGGGCAAAACTGCTTTGGGCGGCTTCTAGGGCGAGCTGATCCGCACGCAGCTTGGTTATTGCTTCCGCAAAATCTAGATCTCGCAAATCGGAAATAAGCGCGTCGGTTTGCAGCTGCTCCTCAGCCATCACGTCCCGGGTTCGCTCAACGGCGGATAGGTCCGTTCCGACCCGTGCTAGCCCCAGACTCATGCTCTCGAGCATGCTTTCCAGCTGCGCAAGGGACCGATCTTGCTGTTGCACATTCGCTTCTAAGCCTTCGGCAAAGGTCTCAAGGACCGTAAAAAAGCCATCGCGAGTACGGACCTCAAAGGTCTCCTCCAATCCAACCGAGGTCGCCTCAATTGATAGCCCCGCCCCGAGCTCAAAGCGATTTGTCGCGCTCTCCTGTGCTTCTCCGTTGATCTCGGCTTGCGCGTTCAGGGCATTTTGGACCGTTGCCCAGCCCAGTTCTCCGGTGGGGTCGTCTAGGCTAAAGGCGGCGTCCGCTCCCGTTTCGCCATCAACCACCAGGGCCACCGATCCCGTAGCCTCATCAAGAACGCGAAGCTCCGCGGAAAGACCCAGCTCCGCTGAGTTGAGCGCTTCGGCAATCGCTTCGGGAGTTGGGGAATTGATGGTGAGGGTCTGGACCGCGCCCGCTTGGCCAACCGTGAGGGATAGCGGGTTCCCACTGTTTAGAGCAACATCGGACGAAGCGAAGGCAGTAGACAAGGAGGATTGCCCTTGAGCGAGCTGAGCGATGGTCACCGCATAGGACCCGGGCTCTGCGCCCGCCGAACCCTCTACGGTGAAACTCTCAAGCGCTGAATCACTCAGGATTCTAGGTCCCCCGGGGACGGAAACAGGCCCGAAGTAGGTCGTTCCCGGACGGGCAATGTTAAGCGCACGGTTTCCGCCGACGGACAATTCGACCCCCGTACTATCACCGAGGTACTGGACCGCGCCGCTAGGATCTTTCTGAAAGGCCTGGGCTGCGGTCGCCGCACCCGCGAACACCGCATTACCCTCAGCATCCTGGGTGTTGGCGAGGGCCAAAAGCTCGTCATTAAGGGCCCGCACCTCCAAAGCAAACGTTCGCCGGTCCGCAGCGTTATAGGTACCGTTGCTTGCCTGAATGGCCAGCTCCTTCACTCGAATCAAAATATCACTGGCACTGCGCAGGGAGGCTTCCTGCGCCCTGGCCCGGGCTTCCGCCCGATCCAGCAGCCCCAGACGCGCTTCCTGCCCGGTCTTCAGCGCATCCAGGCGGAGCAGCGTTGTCGCATCCTGCGGCGCCTCCCGAGGGGCGTTGAAGGCTGTGCCACTGCTGATGCGGGCCTGCTGCGCGGACAAATTTCCGGTTAGCGTACCCATTTGAGCGGCCGCGCGATTAAACTGGAGCTGAGTTGAGATTTTCATAAAGTCCTCAAATCGCTAGCACGGCATCAAAGAGGTCTTGGGACGTCTGAATAATCTTCGCCGCCGCCTGATAGGCCTGCTGATAGCGAATTAAATCCGCAGCCTCTTGATCAAGGCTGACGCCTGAAACCCGATCCCGGGCTTCTTCAGCCTGGGCCTTAACCACCTCTAGTGCCTGCTCCCCAATCACCGCTTGTCGGGATAGGGTTCCCACGCGACTGGCCAGACTTGCGTAATAAGCCCCTCCACTCTTGTCGCCAAGAGCAGCTATGGGCCCCTCCGCTAGCGCTGCGAGGCGCTTCAGGTTCCGGTTGTCATCCACCCCGCCTCGGTTGTCTTCTAGGAAGAAGCGATCGCCGCCGGCCGGTTGACCGTCAAAACTCAACACCGCGCCGCCATAACGAATGGTCGCGCCCGGTATGTAGCGTCCCGAGGCCACTGCGGTTCCCGAGCTCACCTCCGAAATCACGTAGCGCGCCCCGCTCTCTTCGAAGCGAACCTCCAAGGGCTCTTCCCGCAAGCTTGCTAAGGGGTCAAAGCTTGCCTCGCCATAGCTCGCGGACACGGTCGCGGTCTCGCTGCCGGCCAAGAACACCAGCAAATCCTCGCGCTGCGTACCGCCCACCTGCAGCCGCGTATCGAGGCCCAGTTGGCTCAACAGACTAGGCGTCCCCTCCTCCGTCAGGGTTAGGGAAAAAGCCTCTGGGGCCGTCAGGGAGAGCGTTCCCCCAAAAGTGCCTGCAGCGCCTGTTAGATTCCCATCGTCACCACTGAACATTTCTTGACCGCTGAGCTCGATGCTCTCGCCTTCACGACCCGAGGCATTACGAAGAATGAGTTCTCCGGAAAGGCCCCTCTGAGCCGCCACGCCGGTAGTACCGCTCTCTTCATTAATGGCGCGAACGACCCCATCAAGCGTCGCACCCTCCCCTGCCGCTACGACGAGCTGACCATTGATGCGCAGCACCGCATTCGCTCCCAGGGTTAGATCATCAAATACCAGCCGGGTTTGCGCAGACGCAGTAACGCCCGCCGCAGTTAGGGCCGGCTGACCATTCAGCCAAGAGGCGATAGATGCGGAGGAGATATCACCGCGACCATCGGCCACAATCGATCCGGTAAGGGCGCTTCCATTCAAAGCCAAAGCGCCAGCTTCAAGCGCACTCTTGCTGACCTCAGAAATGCTTCCGGAAGTGTCCACAGGGAAGGATCGATCTCCATCCAAGCGAAAGCCACCGGAGGCGCTCTCCAAGGCAAAGGCTCCACTTTCTAAGGACAGGGAGCGATAGGCCTCGCTGGGATCCTGGACCCGATAATTGGCCCGCGCGGTAAACCCATTGTCTTCACGAAGGATCTGCGCTTGGTCAGCCTCGGTGAGCGGCGGCCCGGAAAGCAGCACCCCTTCTCGTGTGAACACTCGAAACTGGGTAGCCGTTGCATCGGGATCCGCATCTCGCGCGCCGGTGAGGCGAAGCTCAGCTCCCTCGCTGCCGGAGGGCAGCGCGACGATTGCACTATCGCTGCCCGCCACCGCCAGGCCAGCGCTGGGGTCCGAATTGTTCAGAAAAACGCTGTCCAAAGCCGCGGGAACTGGTCTCGGGGCCGTAGCAACCTCAAAGCGAATAGCGGCGCGCGCACTCTCGCTATTGAGGGCATCGGCCCGAGCCCGGAGAGGATCGGACGCCGCTAGATGCTCTGCCCTACCCAGGGCGAGGGTTACATCGCCGGCCCCGCCTCGTTGCCCACGAACCTTTAGGGCAACGGCTCCACTGGGCGTGCCCTCCACACGAAGACCCACACCATCGAGCCGCACGATGCCATCGCTATCCGCCTCTACGGTGCGAGGCAAGGCCTCCAAGGAGCCCGCCACCACGGCCGACCAGCGTTGGCTAGCAGGATCGAAACGAAGTTCGAAGTTCTCAACCACCGTCGCGCTCGGCGACTCGAGAGTGGTTTCTAATTTGAAACCGCGCTGCGCATCCAAGCCAACCAGCTGATAATCCGGCTTAAGGGCGAAGAGTTCCCGGCCCGTAGCGCCGTCTAGCCCCATGCCCGCTCTGTGGTGGCGATTGAGCTCGTCCACGAGCCCCCGGGCCAAGGTATCCAGTGTGCCCCGGGTGGGCTCCAGCACCTGCTCACGGAAGGTCACCAGCCCTCCCAAGGTCCCTCCTGAAACGCCCGACAGGACGAGCCGCCCCTGGGCCGGATTGGCCGGTTCCAGGTAAAAGGCAGCGCGGTCTTCTGCGAGGGGATCGAGTTGAAGGCCAAGAATGCGGACCTCGGAACCCGATACCACCGCCCCCGCACCGGCACTGCTGCCAAGGCGGACCGTAACCGCCCCATTCGCGGCCTCGGTGACGTCTAAACGGACCTTTTGGGAAAGATCGCGAAGCAGCTGATCCCGCTCATCGAGCAGCGCAGGAGGCTGCTTTACCAGCGCATCACGGCGGCTAAGCTTTTGGTTGATTCCCCCCAGTTCTTGAGTGATGGCATTGATTTCTGCCACCGTGGTTCCCAAATCTGCCTCGGAGCCGGCCGCCTGATCATCTAAAAATTGATCAAGCGCCTGGAAACGATCCCCTAAGAGCGCTGCATCGGAAAGGGCGATTTCCCGCAAGGACAAAGCGCTCGCATCGGCGCTGAGCCCGGTGAGGGAAGCAAAGAAGCGATCGAGGGCGCCACTTAGGGCACTATCCTTCGCAGCAAAGCGATCGAGAATTCGCCCGGCGTACTCGACAAGGGGCCTCTGCGCTGCCAGCTCGCTCGTACTCACTCGGAGCTGCTGCTCTGCAAACACATCAAACTCGCGCTCGATCGCAGCGAGACGGGCGCCGGTGCCGAGGAAACTGGTCCCCGCCTGCACGGGCTGATTCTGACTGATCGCGACCGTTTGCCGTGAGTAGCCTTCGCTATTCACATTCGAGATGTTGTTGGAAACGGTGGCGAGGGCCTGCTTATAAATGCTGATGGCCCCGCTTCCGAGGGAGAGAAGGTCGCTCATGGCGCGCTCCGCCCTTTAAGAGGCACGGCCCTAGGCTCCCGAGCGGGAAGCATCTTCGGCGAAGGCTCTCGGTGAAGTGCTCGCGACTGCGTGCCTGGGTGGAGGGAGAGCGCATCTTCTGTCGACCTCGGAGCTCGGCCAGCGTTGGGATCCAATTGCTGGGTCAGCATGGCAGACAAGCCTATTCCTCCACGCCGCGCCATCACCGTTGCCAGTTCCCGGTCGTACATGGCCTCGTAGGTTTCCATGCTTTGGGAGTTGAAGAGATCGCTCTTCGTCACCGTCGCCCGCATGGACTTCATGACCATCTGCAAAAACATCGCTTCGAACTGCTGCGCCGTTTCCTGGAGCGCTGCCCCCTGATCGCGCTGGGCCTTCGCCCGAAGCGCGCCGTAGGCCCCGAAATCCAAAGAGGACCGGGCCACAGAGAGATCGGGGGCACCGCTCATCAGATCACCACCAGCTCGGCGCGGAGGCTTCCCGAGCTCTTCAACGCTTCAAGGATGGCAATGAGGGACGAGGGCTTAGCGCCTACCGTGTTCACCGCTTCCACAATGTCCCGGAGCTCGACCCCGGGCTCGAAGAGGAACATGGGAACCGTGGGTTCCTCGACTTCGATATCCGCGTTTTGGATCACCGCCGTGTCCCCGCCGCCGAAGGCGTTGGGCTGGCTAACTTGATTAGCCGCGGAGATGCGCACGGAAATGGAACCATGATTCACAGCGGCCGCGGTCACACGGACATTTCGGGAGATCACCACTGTCCCGGTTCGGGAATTCACCACCACACGCGCCGGCCCCTCGGCCGGGGTCACCGCTAAATCACCAACCATACCCATGAAGCTCACGCGCTGATCAAGGTCCCGGGGGGCACGCACGGCGATAGAGGCGCCATCGATGGCGCGAGCCGTGCCCTCGCCGAATTCCCGGTTAATGCCGTCGACGATCGCCGCAGCGGTCGCGAAGTCCGGAGCTCCGACATTCAGAACGATGTTGTCGGCATAGCCAAAGGGGGTGTCAACGGCACGCTCCACCAGGGCCCCGCCGGGAATGCGGCCGGCCGTCGGCACGCCAATGGAAACCGAGGAACCCGCGGCTTCGGCCCCAATGCCCGTGACCGTGAGCGGTCCCTGGGCCAGGGCGTAGACCTCGCCATCGACCCCGAAGAGACGGGTCATCACCAAATTGCCACCCCGAAGGCTTTCGGCCTTACCAATGGTGGAAACGTTTACGTCGAGGCGCTGGCCGGGCTTGGCGAAGGGGGGAAGTTCCGCGGTGACCAGCACCGCAGCGGCGTTAGCCACGTCGAGCTGCCGAGGCTGCTGCTGGCTGATATCAAAATCGGAGCGGCGCCCTTCCGTCGCCAGGGAGGCCCCCAAGCGATCCAAAAGGGACTTCATGGTCTGCGCCGTAAAGTCGATGTCGGCGCCGTCTCCCGTCCCCTGCAGGCCCACCACTAGGCCATAGCCCACCAGCTGGTTGCTCCGCACGCCGGCAACGGACGTCAGATCCTTAATGCGATCGGCCCAGCTAGAGGCGCTCAGGACCGCAAGGAGTAAAAGCGCTAGCGTTCGCATCATGCCCTCCTAGAACGGCCAAGCCGCATTGAAGAAACGGGTGCCCCAGCCGGGCCGGGCTGCCCGGGCAAGATCGCCTCGCCCTTCGTAGCGGATCTGGGCATTCGCCAGGCGGTAAGACAGCACCGTATTCATCTGAGAAATGTCCCGGGGTCGGATCACGCCCCGGACCCGAACCCGCTCACTTCCTTCCGTGAGCGCTAGGATCTTTTCGCCCTGCACCACCATGTTTCCGTTTGGCAGCACCTCCACCACGGTGGCAGTAATGGAGCCGGAAAGGCTTGCGCTTTGCCCCGAGTTTCCCGAGCCCGTGCTTTCGCTCGTGGATCCATCAAACATCCCAGGGACATTCACGAAGTTGCTTCCAGCGGAGAGGATGTCCACCTGCCCCGCGCTCATGAAGTCGTTAGTGCTCTCCCGGCTAGTTGAAACGCTCGCGCTTCGCGTGGATTGGGTGGACTCCTGCAGGAGGATGGTTACCGTATCCCCGACCCGGCTTGCCCGGCTTTCCCCGAACCATGCCGTGCGGCTGGACATAAAGAGGGATCCACTCGGCGCACTCTCGACAGGCTCAGCTGTAGGCGGCACCGGGCTAAAGTCTGGCTCAAAGTCCTGGGGAGTGCTTGCGCATCCCCCGAGAATCAGGGCGATCAGGACTAGGAAGCTAGGAAATGGCATGGCAAGCCCGCCTTAGAGGTTCTGGTTCAGGAAGCGAAGCATGCCGTCCGCAGAGGAGATCGCCTTCGAATTCACCTCGTAGGCCCGCTGCGTTTCGATCATGTTCACCATCTCTTCCACGACATTCACGTTGGAGGCTTCAAGGGCCCCCTGCACAAGCTGGCCAGCGCCATTCTGCCCGGGCGTCAGCACCTGAGGCGGACCGCTTGCTGCGGTCTCCCGGAAGAGGTTACGACCGAGCGGCTCAAGGCCAGCAGGATTGAGGAATCGAGTCGTTTGAAAATTACCCAGCTGCTGCGCACCACCGCCGAAGAGACTGGCGGAAACCGTTCCATCGGCCCCAATAGTCAGGCTGGAAACGTTCTGGGGCACGGTGAGGGGCGGCTGGAGGCGCGCTCCGGTAGAGGTGACCACCTCCCCGATATTTGAAAGCTTGAAGCTCCCGTCTCGGGTGTAAGCGAGCGTCCCGTCCGGCTGAAGAATCTGAAAGAATCCCTCGCCCTGGATGGCAATATCCAGAGCATTTTCCGTATTAATCAGGCTGCCCTGAGAGTGGAGCTTCTCTGTGGCAACAATGCGCGTGCCGGTCCCGAGCATCATGCCCGTGGGCGCCTGTGTATCGACACCGGTCTGCCCCCCGGCCTGGCGGATGTTCTGATAGAGCAGATCTTCGAAAAGGGCTCGATCCCGCTTAAAGCCTGCGGTATTTACGTTCGCCAAGTTGTTCGAAATAACGGCCATACGCGTTTGCTGCGCATCAAGACCGGTTTTGGCTACCCACATGGACGCGTCCATGGCTGTCCTCCTCGCCCCTTAAGGCAAAAGTTCCTAGGCGAGGCGCATCATGGATGCGCCCTGCTGATCTAAATCCCGGGTTTCCCGCATGATCCGGACGTTGGTTTCGAAGGATCGGGATAAATCAATCATCCGGACCATGGCGTCCATCGCAGACGCATTCGAGCCTTCAAGAGCGCCGGAGGTAACGGAAAGCATGCCGTCCCCAAGAGGGATATCACCGTTGCCGATGCTGTCCTCTGCAAAGGGCGCGAACAGCCCATCGCTACGCCTTACAAGACGCGCCTCACTGCTGTCGCGAAGATAAAGCTGACCCACCGGAACTGGAGCCGCCTCCGGCGCAAGAGGATCAGTTGCATACACTGCTCCGTCGGGACCGAAGGACACCATGCTACCCGGGGGAACGGACAGGGGGCCGCCCCCGGCTTCGAGGACGAGATCCCCCGCTCCGGTCTCCACTAAGCCCGCATCGTTAATCCGAAGATCTCCTCGGCGAGTGAAGGCCAAGGATCCGTCCTCCGCCTGGACGCCAAGAACGGTGGCGTCATTCATCATCACGTCGAGGGCGCGCCCGGTTGCCATGGGAGTGCCCGGCTTCATGTTGATAATGTCGACTTCAACGATTCGAGTAAGAAATCGGCTATCAAAACCGCCACCGGAGACCTTGAGGGTCTCCAGCGCCGTCTCGTAGCTTTTCTTAAACCCCACCGTGGATAGGTTTGCTAGCTCATTGGTAATGGACTGGCGCTCAAAGCGCTGTGCAGAAAGCGTGTTCAGCGCTGTGAAAACTAACTTATCCATGGCTTACCTCCTTCCCCTGGGACCTTAGTTCCGGATATTGATAATGGTCTGGGTCAGGGTGGAGCTCGTCTCAATGGCCTTGGCGTTGGCCTGGAAGTTCCGCTGGGCTGTGATCAGCTCCACCAGCTCTTCCGTCAAATCCACGTTCGCCCGTTCAAGCGCACCAGCCTGAATCGATCCAAAGCCATCGCCACCGGCCTCCCCTAGGGTCGGCTGACCGGAGTTCGTGGTCTCTAGATAGTTGGCGTCACCGATCTGCTTCAATCCGTTGGGGTTTGCGAAGTTGGTCAGAATGATCTTCCCGAGAGCCACCTGTTGCCCGTTCGTATAGTTCGCGCGCACCACCCCGGAGCTATCGATGTCCAGGCCATCCAGTTTCCCGGAGGGGAAACCGTCCTGGGACAGGGACAGCACGGAGAAGGGTTGGGAGAACTGAGTGGAGTTCGTCCCGTAGTCCACGTTCAAAACGATGGGATCAGAACCGTTCTGAGGATCGAAGGGGGTGTATGCCGCACCCTCCTTCGGCGAGATGAGGCGACCGCTGGTGTCGAAGGTCAGCTCACCCTTGTCGAGGTAGACGGGAACCCAGTTGGGCGTACCCTCGATGGGAACGATCGTTTCGTTACCATCGCCATCAACAAAGATCGGGTTTCCATCCACATCCCGCGCCTGCTGAAGAATGGTGACGTCGGGAACGTCGCCCCGCTCCTGGGTCGTAACCGCCAATCCAAAGTTCGGATGGCCGTTGACGTTGATGAAGGAATCTCGAGACGCCGTGCCCGAGGTGAAGGTGAAACGCTGGGCATCGATGTCAAAGCGCACCTTAACCCCCGATACCTTGCGTCCATCTTCGGTTTGGATCAGGTTCACCCGATTCTGAACCTCCGCCGCGAAGGTATCGCCGGTGTAAGCGCCAGGGGGAATGGTGATTTTCCCGTCCACCCCATCCACCGTGACGGAAATGACATTGTCCTGAAAAGTGACCGGGAAGGTCCCGGAGGTGTCGACACCGGTCCGGGAACCGGTAGTAATTGCTGGAATACCGGGCAAACCGGTCCCCGAGCTCACCAGGATCTCGTCAGCAACCTCCTCAGCGAAGCCTAGAACCTGACCGGCTCGAACGTTTGCCAGGCCAATAGCTAGAGGAGTCGCTTCAAGCAGCTCGTTCACCAGATCTACGGGGACCACATCCCCCGTGGGATTACCGTCGTTGTCGAGATAGCGATAGAGGGGCTGAATATCAATGGTGGACGCCTCGCCCGTCGTCCCACTTTTGAATACGAAGCGACGCTCATCTCGAAGATATTCGACCTTGATCCCCGAACGTTGCTGATCCGGGTCTAGGCGGAAGTCGCCATTCGGCACGAGGGCGTCGCTTAGAAAGGCGCCCAGGGTCACAGAGGCACCCACGGAAATGGTTTCCGAAGTCGCTCCAAAGCCGAGCACCAGGTTCTCCGCCGCTGACCCATCCAGCTCCCCGGCATCGTCAGGTGCGGCATCAGGGTTAGCTAGGTTCCAGCCGGTGACACGAATTTGAGAGACCTCGTCGTCAAATTCGCTACTAGACGGCTTAAATTGGATCGCCCGCTCCCGGATGTTGTAGGAAACCGTCAACTGGTCAGCAAGGGTAACCGCCGGATTTCCACCAGCAGCCGGAGTGACGATGGTGCTTTCCATCGCGAGATTGATGGCGTCCACAATATCCGACGGCAGCATGGTTGTTGCTGTCTTATCGGCAGGAACGTCGAACTTAACGACATAAGGCGGGTCGACTGCCACCCCCTCATCGTTAATGGTGGTGATGGCAAAGGCTCTATCCGAAGGGCTGCTGAAGTCGAAAAACTTCTCGTCACCAAGCTGATCGTTCAGGGCTAGAGTGATCGCGTTTGCAAGCCCGGCCCCATTGAGCTGTGAAGACTCCGTTGCGTCGAGGTCGAGGGAGACATCAACAAAGTTGCTCCCATCGACGCTCACGCGGAATAAATCCTGACCGCTCAAGCCACCGTTTTCTGCAATAGTGGGCCTATCGATTGGTGGATTTGCGGCTGCCGCCGCCGCTGAGAGCGCTGCATCGGCCACCTCGGAAAGGCCCGTCACCGTGATTGGAACCAAGTCCGTGCTGCCGAAGTCCGCGCCGTTCTGCATGAAACCGCCGGTCCAAGCGCCGGCCTGGGACGCAACCTGAGACTTCTGCTCGTCCAACGCATATTTTGGATGCGCCGCATTCGGGTTAAAGGTCGGATCCACCGCAGCCGGGTCGGCCGACAGCTGACCGAATTTATTGATGTAGAGCACCTCATTTTTGTCGTTTTTCGCCTTCAGAAGTGCCGGCTCAATTTCCCGATCACCAATGAAGATCCGCGTTTGCCACTTGTTCGTTGGATCATTGACGGTCGCGTTTTGCGTCTTGTAGTAGTAGATCGTTGCGATGGACGCGTTACCGAGGGAGTCGAATACCGTGATAGAAGTCGATTTGTTATAGGTCTCAGGATCATCGCGATCAAACTCATAGTTCGCTTGACCGCTGGTAAAGATTGCCCGCTCGGGGATGATCTCCGCATCGGCGGGCAGGTTCACCCCGAGGAGGAGCTGGCTCGAAGCCTTCGGCTCCCCGCTCGTTTCTGGCAGCTGCAGCGACCCTGCTGCGTCGATGCTCGTGCTGGTTACCGATCCGTCCTCGTTAACCGGGAAGACTTGAAGGAACTGGCCAACGGAGTCGACCACGTAGCGGTCGTTGTTAACGGAGAAGCCGCCGTTTCGGGTGTAGACCGTCTGGTTAGAGGTCAGATTCGGCTTCAATGCAAAGAAGCCCTGACCGGAAACCGCCAGATCGAGAGAGTTCGCGGAGTTCACGATATTTCCCTGGCTAAAGACCTGGGAAATCTCTTTCAGGTTTACCCCCTGCCCCACCACGCTTGAGTTCTTCTGCAGCGGCGAGGTAGCAAAGATGTCACCGAACTGGGCCCGGGACTTCTTAAACCCGATGGTGCCCACGTTAGCGATGTTGTTACTCGATACCCCGAGCTGAGCGCTGGCGGCATTCAAACCCGTTAGTGCGGTATAGAAGGACATGGCCCACTCCCTACTTAGTTTCCAATACGCTCCACCTGGCCGAGGCCCAACACGGCCCCGCCAAGTAGCTCGAGTTCAATGGTTCCAGCCGCATCTCGACGAATGCCGCTGACTTCGGAAAACACTTTCACGGGCTCCCGGGAGACCTGGCCGCCCAGGGCCACCATGGCCTCGAGGCGATAGGCGCCGGGGGCAGCCTCCCTCCCCGCGTTTTCCAGCCCATCCCAGGCAAATTCGAAGGTGCCTGGGCCCTGCTGACCAAATTCGATGGTGCGTACCGTGTCCCCGGCTGCGCCAACAACATTCACGAAGACCGCGTCGGCTCCAGAGGGCAAGGAGAGGTAGCCGGGGAGATCGGCACCGCTTTGCCGGAAGCCCTGACCATTGGCCACGGCAACGGAGCGCCCGATCAAATTCGACGCTTCTAGAACGTCGTTCTCCTTTCGGCTACTCACGAAGTTGTCGAGGGAGCCGGACATGGAAAGAGTGGCTTCGAGGGTGGAGAACTGGGCCAGCTGGGCAACGAACTGCTCGTTTTTCATGGGATCGAGCGGGTTTTGGTTTTGCAGCTGGGTCGTCAAAAGCTTGAGGAACTCCTGGCGCCCAAGCTCATCGCTCTTCGGCGCAGACGCCGCAGCCTTGCGTTCTTCATAACTGGCGAGGCCCGTGGGAAGACTTTGCGTGACCTGAGCAACCATGGCTTAGCTCCGAATCACTTCAAGGGTTTTCAGCATGAGCTGGCGAGTCGTGTTCACCACCTCTACGTTGTTCTCAAAGCCTCGGGAGGCGTCGAGCATGTCCACCATTTCGGAAACGGGGTTAACGTTGGAGATATAGACGTATCCGTTTTCGTCAGCCTTGGGATTTCGAGGATCAAAACGACTGACCACGGGCGTCGGATCATCGGATATGCCCGCAAGCTTCACCCCGCCCACAACCGGCGCACCGCGATGGAGCTGTTCCTTCCGAAGAAGGGCTTCGAAGACCGTCCGCTTGGCACGAAAGGCTTCCGCTTCCGAAGAGGCTTCCGAACCCACGTTCGCCAAGTTCGACGCGATGGTGTTCATGCGCACGGACTGCGCATTGAGCGCCGTACCGGCGATGTCAAAAACACG
>Ga0255762_10002104_pt1 | contig 16545 bp, 17 predicted proteins | sample 101ome_16_FD_179962 | JGI IMG/M metagenome (GOLD analysis project Ga0255762, IMG submission 179962) | Coastal salt marsh microbial communities from the Groves Creek Marsh, Skidaway Island, Georgia - 101401AT metaG (version 2) | ecosystem: Environmental > Aquatic > Marine > Intertidal zone >...
ACTATATACCCTAGACGATTCTATTTCGCCAATTTTTTGGCCACCCAACGGTTGTGTGTTCCAAAACGTATGAACCATTTGTTATAATTTGTATTTACCTTTTAAGTTAGCTTAAAGTTTTGAAACGTGTATAAGTCAGAAAAATGTCTCTCGAGCAAGATTACACTGTTGTTCCAGGTCAACTCTATGCGTGTCTCTCCGTGGTTGGTCCAGAATGCCCTCAAAAGAATGATAAGTTTGGTATCAAGATCAGAGGCGCTTTCAACTCTAGAGAAGAAGCTGCGTCACACGCAAAGCGTCTTCAAAAAGAGGACGCCACTTTCGACATTTATGTCGTGGATATGTATAAATGGCTCTTGATTCCACCGGATCCCACGTCCATCGACGACGTGCATTACACGAACGAAAAGCTCGAGGAGCTCATGAGTGGATACAAGGAAAACCAGCAATTGGCCGCGAAGATGTTTGAAGAACGTAAGCGGGACATGATGGAGACTGGTACGAACACATTCATTAAGCCCGGTGACGAAAATTCCAAGTATTACACAAAGCCGGACGAAGCTCCAATCAGTCATCCAGCTGAAGTTCTTGAGCGTCTACAAAAGGAAAAGCCAGACGCTCCTATGGAGGAACTTATCAAGGAAGCCGACGCCATCGTCGCGAAGGAAATCGAAGAACGTAAGAAGAAGCGTGAAGCCGAAGAAGAGGAAGTGAACTCTACGGAAGCACAAATCAAGGAAGATGGTGAAGTTGAGAAGGGCGAAGAGGTGGAATCGAAGTAAATACAAAAAAAATAAAATCACACATATAATAAGTATGTTGACCATCGCACTTAACGTGGTGACCATTCTTATCGTGCTATACATATTCGGTTTAAGCATGAGAGACCGCCAGGTCAGAGAACTTAAACGGAAGATGAAAGAAGAGGAAGATCCATACGTGACAGCTACAGATGTAGCGAACGCTGCGTCAAAGGACCCACTCGTGGTGAGTCGTGCGTATTTTTTGGAGTCCAACAAAGATGAACCCACGACTGATTTCATAGGATTTTCATCCTGGTCGAAGAATGACTGGTTGCATGGTTTTTCCCATGAAAAAGCCTAGAATGAATGCCACAAATATTACGATATAGGCAGTTTTATCCAGGTTTGAAAATATATCTATTTTTTCTTGATACTGCTGAACAGGTGGCGGGGGAGGAGGTGGAGGTGGATAATAATACACCGGTTCCTGTTCATGTTGATCTTCTGCGACGATCTGTTCATCTTTATCGATGATGTCTGGATTGTAATCAATGGGGTTTCCTATGTCACTCTCCATTTTATAAAACCGTGCTTTATTTTTTTAAGTCTATTATTCCTCACTTTCACTATCTTCATCATCATCTACAATGAATCCAGCTAAATTACCGTTTTCGTCGGCGTCCTCCTCATCGTCGAATTCGGATTCCGTTTCAGATTCGGAATCATAATCATCTTCGTCGAAATCCTCATCTTCTTCGTCGGTAAAATCATCTTCGACATCTTCGATGATTTCGAGGCGTTCTGGGGGCTTGGAAATGCGTCCTGAGCGTGTTCTAATGGAAGACATTTATGTTATTTACTCATTACATCTTTAAGTGCGTCTATATATGTTCTCAAATTCTTCTACAATCTTTGTTATGATATCGTTTATTTCATCTACGACGGGTGTGTCTGTAGCTGTCGTGTAAAGTGCGAGTTCTTCTAAGTTTTGAATCGCCCGTTCGAGGAGTTTCCTGGATATGTCATCGTGTCCCTTAAATTCCTTCGCCATGTTTATGTTTGCAAGGAACTCCCTGTACAAAATGCCATTGATACCGGAGTACTTGTGTGTTTCTTTGATGAGCCCATTGAGTACGTCTGGGTCACTTCCACACTTTACCATCTTAGAAGATACATAAATCACCGCGATTAAGAAGATGACAGCGAGCATTTATAATTTAGATGTTATTTTATCTATAAGCCTATGCTTGCGGTTATAACATTTACACATCTTCTGTATTTCATCTTTTAAAATTTCAAACGTGCATAGGGATGAACACTTTGGGCACACGTGATTTGTGGCAACAATTTTCTTTTTTCCTCTTTGGGTATCGATTTTTTGAACTTCGAGGGATTCATCCTGTACCATGTATTTTTTGATGTATGTCTCTAGATCACCCCTTACATCTTCTTTTGCTTTTTCTTGTGTCTTTTTCTTTGGCGGGGGTTTGTATTTAGTGACTTGGAGTTTTTCAACGACGGTGGGTGGAAGTTGGTGTCTTCTCCCCGAGAAATCTTTGCAAAATCCATAGAAGCGCCCTTTCATGGTTTCGCATCTACAGAAACATTTTTGGAATATGGTGTCTCCTAATACATGAAACCATACGTGATTTGATCCGTGTGCACGCTTCGTATTTTCACAATATCTCGACGTGGTAGCGACCAGATAACTATTTTTTTCCTTGTAGACATTCTTAATTCTTGCATTTGACTGCCCTTCCATATGTTTTCTAATGAACGTCTCCAAAAGTGCACACGTTTCTGGATCTTTTAATTCATCCTTTGTTTGATTTGCACTGAAACTCCCCTCAACTTTTGTTCGGGTGCCTTCTATGATCTTTGGAACTTTACACTCGGTTCTAAGAGTTGCCATTTGCATGATTTCGAGTGTAGGCTCTGGTGATATATTTTGGAACATCGCGAGTGGTCCATGTTTATACACGAGTATAGGTAGGTACTCACTCTGTGTTTCTTTCCCCCCTTGGCAATTCTTACACCCTTTACCACCACACTCTTTGTGTGTCACCCATTTATGTGAAAACGGCATTCTAAACCCACTACCCCGCGTGTTTCTTTCAGTGCTCCCATACACGGATAAGTCGACTATTTCGTTCCAGTCTTTTGACCCATACGCTACATTAAGTGTGTTTATTACGTGTTCTCTAAGAGCTAAAGCTGATGATCTATTTACAGGAAAATTTGGCCAATTTATGTGAACACCCGTTTTCATGTAATCACCCACTTTCTTTGGTTTAGAAACACACACGAGTGCATCTTTTCCACCATATTTACTTACTTTATCGCATATGACTTTACACACTCGGTTAATTTCTTCTACCGTGAGAATATCGTCATCTTTGTAATCCAGATCCACAAAAAAGTTGTATGCGTCTACTGTCTTTTGTTCGACGAGATACACCTTTTCATTCGATTTCACCGCTTCAACATACTTTTCATAAAATTCTGTCAATCTATCAAACGGTACGGTCAGTATTCCACCGTCCATGAACACGTGTGATGGATTGGGGTTCTTTCCAAGAAAGCCATGCTCTTTGCACCACTCCTTGAACATACTTACCATTATTTCGACTATTTCTTTTAATCTTCTTCATCATCTTCAAAGCTTCTCCACATGCTTCTCCTGTAAGATACATCTGGACACTGCGGTTCATCCTCACTAAGTTTCTTTTTCAAAACCAAAAGTTCGTACACTTTATCTTCTTTGTGCTCTTCTATATACATATTCGCCTTTTTAGGCGTATAAGAGTGTCTATTTACGAGCAAGTCGTGTATTTGCATTAAAATGTAGCTCTTAGACTTCATTATTTAATAGCAAAGGATTTTCTATTCAAAGATGTAACACACGAGTAGAATTCTGGGTTTTCGAGTACATTTTTTGTGATTCGATCCCATTGTTTTTTAAGTTTAAATTCTTGGAGTGTGTCGAACGACATGAAATCGTTTTCATCGTGTGTGCGTTTTATTGGTTGTTTTTGTATCTTTTTAGCTATTGTTTTTTGCTTTTCATCGTTAAATTTTTTTATGAGTTCGGATTGTTCGGGTTTTGTATAGTTTACGAAAAACACAAACACGTTATATTCGAGTTCCACAGTTGGACTCTCTTTTACTGTAAATTTAAATTCTGTATATTCGCCTTTCTTTAAAGAAACCACACCACGAGTTTCTTCTTCGAGTTCACGAAGAGCACAGCGAATAGGGTTGAAGATTTCTCTTCTGCGACACCCTCCGGTCACGAATATCCAGTCTTTAAAGCGCTTATCTCTTACTGTGAGGAACCTTGGTTTATCTCCTGTAAATGTTACCGGTACTGCAATCGATTTATATTTTTTCATTGCGATGTCGCAAGTTATAATCGTCTGAGATGTTAATTATCTTGGGACTCGGCAACAACTTTCTTGACAGGAACTGGTTCTTCAATTTCATCTTCGTATTCCTCTTCCGTCACTTGACGTGGAGGCTGTGATTGTGGAGGTGGTGTGTGCGCTTGAACGATTTTATTACAGAAACCCTTGATACTTTCGATATCACTCTTAGTCTTCGTGTACTCTTTGTACATGTATGCGGTAGCCGCGATGCATGCAACGATGGCCACAATCATGAGTGTTTCTCTGTCAAAAGAGATCATACTTTTGTGTAATAGAAACGTTGAATTTTTTTAAGTAGCTTCCTCCTGATTGATAGGGGAAATGAATTTTTCAAGTGTCCTGGATTTGGGGTCATACGTGAGTACGAAAACAAAACCTAGAAGAAACAAATACTTCCAAAGCATTTGTTATTAGTGTGTAAATAAATTTAGTTCGAGTACATCAAACCACCCATGCCGTTTTCAATGCGGAGAATGTTGTAGTTGACGGCATACACATCGGCGTCGAAAGTACCGGAATCAACGATGAAACGCGCGGAATCCAAACGGCTAAAGTTGAGAGAACCGGTTGGCTGCAACTTGGAGGTTTCGAGGCAGAATGGGTACAAGAACATGGTTTCGTCACTACCTCGTACCTCGGTTGCGGTGGTGTGGTAGTACTTTGTGCACGCGGTGTAGTGTGGGTTCACTGGCTTAGCATCAGTGACATCGGTGCCGTTAATTTGCAAACGAAGCTTGCTGTTGACGAAAGCGAGGTTGCTTGGGTTGTAAGCCGCGAGGTACTTGACCGGGTGATTGTAGTTGACTTCTTGGATGGCGGTATTGGATTGAACTGATCGTTGCGTTTGGGTGATGATCATGTTTTGTGGAGTATCCGCCAAAGTAGTGCGTTCATCGGTATCCAAATAGATGTATTGTGCGTGAACTTCGTAGTCAGTCGCACCTGGGGTGTTCCATGTGATACGCAATTCAACATCGTGATATTGAAGAGAAATCAATGGGATCGCGGATTGCCAGTTTTCACAGAACGAAAAGTGGAGTGGATAGAAAGACCAAGCGGCACCGGCACCGGCCACGGTAGACTTGGAATAGTTTTGAGCCATCGTAACTGGCGCGATGTACTGAGAAAATTCGGACGTTTGTTCATCGATGACTTGACCCCCGACCAAGAGTTCAACCTTTTTGATTTTGTTAATCCAGTCAGATGCGGCGATCGCAGTTGGGGTACGGCGCGTAATGTAGCAGTAACCGAGGAGATCCCCCTTGCGTTCGAAGCGAACGGTGGAGATACCACCCGGGGATGGAACGCCCTGGAGCACTTGACGCTCCACGGTTTGGGCAAAGTTCGTGTGACGACGATAGTTAGATCTGAAGAAGCTGACTTCGGGCTGGCCGACAATATGGGCATCCTGGGCACCGACGGCGACGAGTTGGGCAATACCACCAGACATTTTATATATATTGAGGTTATTTTTTTATGTGGGGTTATCACATGAGTAAACACACGTATGCATTGGTATTATCCACTATCGCTGGGTACGCATATTATCAAATTATGGAGGCATCGTTACCAACCGAATCAAACTGTAGTTACATGGCGGCGCCAGTGACGGATCTGTTGGCGTTTATCTGGGGTTTCGTGATCGTGGCGTACGGATTTCAATACGATAACGCGATTTTGACGTTCATGGGTGCGAGTATTGTCGTAGAACACGTGTTTCAGTTGAAAAGAAAGGTATAATTTTTACAATCTGGAGAGATTCTAAAAATTAACGGGAGGATGATTCGAACATCCGACTTCCGGGTGACCTGATAAAACACGTGTGTTTTATGGGCCCGACACGCTAAACCTCTGCGTCATCCCGTTTGCCCCCAGAGAGTATCGATCTCTCTTCTTGGACTGTTTATGTAAAATACTAAATCCACATTCTACCTTTGAACTATGGGGGCTTTACAATACTATGATATATTTATTTACTCAAAATCGCGCGCAAATGTTCTTCGGCCTGTTCTTTTGTGATGAATGAACCAATCCATTTATTTTTTAATGTTATCCTCCATTTATTTCCATTTTTATGAATACCACCAGTTAATATTTTTTTATTTGTACCATCTGGTTTAATAAAATTTTCTGGATCTTTTGTATACTCTTTCAATATTTCTATGGCTTCATCTTTATTATTGAAAGCGCCATTAGATAAATACACATTTTTACCTTTATTTGTTATACACGGTCTATAACCATTAGACTGTTTTTTTACAAACCCCATGTAACCATCCCTATTAATTTTACTTTTGATTAAACCATTTGATATTTTATTCTTTAGTAAGTCGGATAATTCTTTTTTACTGTTACCACCCGTAGAACAATTATATCCATTAGGTGCTAACGAATTATAATATTTTATCCAATGTATCTCTCTTTCATCCAACGATTCATTTTGTACGGTCTCTAATATTTCATAAACCATTTCATCACCATATTTATTTATAGCTCTTTTCAATAATGTACAATTTGATGAATTTTGTTTATGGTGTTTAATTCGCGCCTTTAACGTGTTTATAGTTTGACCTATATACACCTTATTTGAAGGGCTTGTTATCTTATAAATAATACCCATATAATATAAATTAAAAATATCTTTTTAAATACGGAACAACACATTTAAAAAGATAATCTCACCCACAGAGATTCGAACTCTGGTTGATCGGTTAACAGCCGACATTCCTAACCACTAGAAGATAGGTGAATGGGTCCGGCCTACCCGATTCGAACGGGTGACCCATGGAGGATTCATTTCATACCACTACAATCCATTGCTCTTCCATCTGAGCTAAGGCCGGATAAAGCTCCCAATTGGATTCGAACCAATGTTGTTGGATTCAAAGTCCAAAGTGATGACCACTACACTATGAGAGCCTGGGTTGAAGAGGGGTTCATACCCCCACTTCATTAGTATTACTCTCTTTTTCTTTAAGCTCTTTTGTATATTTAAAATGATACATCACTATTGAAAATAACCCAGCCGCCACATTCGTGATGGTCATGGGTACTACTTCGTAATGTATGGAATATACGAGTGCAAGCACACTCGCGATAAGATTTAGGTGTAAAAAAGAGTAGTTTATTGCCTTCGCGTCGTGATTTTTATAAACGTGTATGACTTCCGGAATAAACATGATGGTTATGAGTATCGAACTTGTGATCCCAAACACATCTATGATGTTCATTTCGACTTCTTTAATTCATCGATTTCTAGTTTAAGCTCCTTTATGGCTTCTATGAGAAGACCCACCATGTTTCCATATGCGACAGAATAGTGACCATCATTCTCTTCATTCACGGCTTCTGGGAGAACATCCAAAACTTCTTGGGCTACCACACCCGTGTAGCGTTTTTCATCATCTATTCGCGTGTATGTGTATCCATTGAGTTTTCCAACCTTTTCGAGTGGGCTATCTATCTTGATGAGATCCTTTTTGTGTCTAATATCCGAATACGCGGTTATGTTACCACCTGCGAGGATACTTCCACCTGTGTATATGACTTTATTGTTAGTACATCTAACATATGTAGTATCAGACATGTTCCAACCACCACCATATGTTTCAAAGTATATACCGTTTGATCCATCTACGCGTAGCCAATCTCCTCTTACGTGACACCCGTTATCCGCATAGATTCTACCATCTGATTCAAGTGAACCCGAGTTATACATGTTACCCGTATGCGCCAACCATCCATCGCTACCTCTCAAGGTTAAGAGTGCTGATTCCGAGCTATTTTCCCATATAAATCCGCTACTTACGCTATCGTGTGCTCTAAATCTTACTGCATATTGACTGAACCCGTTACCAGCTGCAGCTGTTCCACCGGACAAAGATTTGTTCGCACCAGATTGACCCATGTAAATACCCCAATTTGAATCAGAATTTGTCCATAGCCATATACCCTTAGTGTTTCCGCCATCTGTTGAATTTTGAACCACTATTTTACCATTACCATTCGTAGATGTCGCGACAGCTGCAGTTCCGGTGGTATCTTGATTACCCACCGTATTTACACCTGGGAGGTTAATGTTTGCACTTCCATCGAAAGATACACCGCCTATGGTTCTCGCGGTTGTTAAAACATTCGCGGTTGCGGCAGTTCCGGTGGTATCTTGATTACCGAGTGTGTTTACACCCGGAAGGTTGATGTCAGCTGTTCCGTCAAAAGATACACCACCTATATTTCTTGCTGTGGTTAAAGCGGATGCAGTTCCCGTTGTATTTTGATTACCCGCCGTATTTACGCCCGGGAGATCTATGTTTTCGCTTCCATCGAAAGATACACCACCTATGGTTCTCGCAGTTGTTAAAACATTCGCGGTTGCAGCGGTTCCGGTGGTATCTTGATTACCGAGTGTGTTTACACCTGGGAGGTTAATGTTTGCACTTCCATCGAAAGATACGCCACCTATGGTTCTCGCGGTGGTTAAAACATTCGCGGTTGCAGCAGTTCCGGTGGTATCTTGATTACCGAGTGTGTTTACACCTGGAAGGTTGATGTCAGCTGTTCCGTCAAAAGATACACCACCCACATTCACAGGGGTTTGAAGGGCGGACGTAGTGTCAGAATTACCGATGAGCGCACCCGTGAAAGTTGTCGCGTTCAAAGACGTGTAGGTGTTTCTGTCGTATGCAGCCTTCACCGCATTCGCTGTGGCAGCTTCGGTAGTAGATGTACTCGAGGTGGTATCATTCAATTGGACTATACCAAAACCCGATGTTGAAGAAACATTGAGTCTCGCATTATCTATGGTTCCAGAAGACACGTTGGATGCGTTAATATTTGTCAAAGCCGAACCATCACCCGAGATAGTATTGACTGTGAGAGTTCCAACGTTTGCATTCGTGGGGACATCCAAATCAAAAACTGGGGATGCAGCACCTATACCAACTTTACCGTCGTATCCTATGGTGAGTGCGTCATTCTCTGTGCTTTGGTTATTAATTCTGAATTTGTAACCAACTTGACCGGTGGATTGCGTAAATGAATACACTTTGAAATTGTAATCGTCCGCACCATCGTTGGAATCTAAACATAAACCACTCGAATGTCCACCGTTATAACTCGTCTTCACAGTTAAGGTCGAAAGCGGTGTTTCCGTGCCTATACCGAATTTTCCATCTGTTTTTATGCGAGCCTTTTCCACCTCACCCGTTATAAATCTCAAGTCGTGAACGGTACTTGTACCTATCCAGGGATTATCTACATCACATCCACCGTAAAGAGCTCTGGTACCATCAGAAAATCTAAACAATTCACCCGACGAAGAAGATTGTACGTGAATTCTCGTCTCCGGTGCGACAGTTCCAAAACCCACGTTACCTGTTAGGGTGTTTACGTACAGATTCGCCAAACCAACTTGTACATTACCATGGATGTGCACAGGGAGAAGTTGTTGGTTTATCACTATATCAGAACCCGTGGTTGCACTAGATGTGTAACCCAATTCGAGTTTATCATCGGTTTCGTTGTATACAATCGCGACACTATTTGATGGGCGCTTCATCACTATACCTACATCGGTGGTACCGGTCGTATTGTTTCTTCCAATTTCTATGATTTTGTCTTCGACTGAAAGTGTTTGTGTGTTTACGGTTGTGCTCACACCGTTTACGATGAGATTCCCACCGACTGTGAGGTCTGATGAGCACTCAATTTCACCGGTAACATCGAGTGCCTTGTATGGTGTAGTATTATTTATACCAACCATATTTGTGGATTCTTTGACAAAAAGTGTAGTACCGGCGGTTAAATCTTCGGATGTTATGAGATTACCCACATTAATATTACTATTAACCGTGAGTGCATCAACATTTACCGTGAGTGCGGTGACATTATTTCCGATCAAATTACTATTGACCGTGAGTGCGGTAACATTATTTCCGATCAAATTACTGTTGACCGTGAGTGCGGTGACGTTATTTCCAATCAAATTACTGTTGACCGTGAGTGCGGTGACGTTATTTCCGATCAAATTACTGTTGACCGTGAGTGCGGTGACGTTATTTCCGATCAAATTACTGTTGACCGTGAGTGCGGTAACATTATTTCCGATCAAATTACTATTGACCGTGAGTGCGGTGACATAGTTTGTATTTACATTAATGGAGGTAACGTTATCGCTTACTATATTACTATTTGTAGTAGTGACATTAATCACGTTAGCATTCAAACCAGCTGTGACATTTGATAAAGTCATGGTTCTATCGGATGAAAATGGAATCTCCGATTGCAGAGCCACTGATTCCGATACGGCTTGTAAATCTGGTGTTGGGGTAGCCTGACTACCACCAGTTAATATGAAATCGGTGGCGCGAACTGGACCGTTTATGACCACGGCGTCACCGGTATAGGTATTTGCGTGTACGTTACCGGACGTGTAAATTGTGTTCGAATTGAATTCATCTATCCATGTGTTTGCGGATATATCAAGTGTATGTATTGGAGCGGTATTGTTTATACCAACATTTGACAATACTTGGATGAACCCATTTGTTTTTGGGAAAACCTTATCTGTGATTGTATCTCGAACCGTAACTGAATTTTTTATGGTTGCGTATTCACCCGTGTATTCATCGGCGTAAGTAGTACCATTTGTCCAAAACGTGTTTGTGCCAGCATCGTCTATGTGTACATTTGCACCTATATCGAGAGTGTGTATAGGATTTGTATTCGCTATACCGACATTGGACGTCGTCGTAAAACTAGTGGAAACGTTGGTGAATTCAATCGTTTTAGATGTGGATGCACCTATATTTGATATTTCTTCGAGGTTTGTTATTAGTTTATAGTGACTATCCGCTGGGTTATATGATTGATATGCAGCATCACCTTCTATGATCCTGAGTGTCGTCGTCGTATAGTTTTTTTCATGAATATTAGAAAATTGTCCGGCGTTTCCTAAGAAGGGCATGACTACTACTATTAATTACCAAATAAAATACCGGCCATACCGTTCTTCACCTTGAGAATGTTATAGTTGACCGCGTATACAGTGATCTTTTCGCCTGTTCTAAGAGATCCACGTTGAACATTTCTGAGCGTGATCTTCGCGTCATCGAGGCGACTGAAATTGCAAGTTCCGGTAGGCGTGTACACGGAAGCGTTTTTACAAAAGTGGTACGCGTAATATCTCGTGTAGAAAGGACAGTTTTCATTTTCATCGAACTGATTTACACCGAAACGACTGTGGTTATAGTTTTGTATGGAATGGAAGTACAGCGGTGACATGTTTTCCACAAGAGGTGTGGAGTTTATGTATATGTCAGCTGTATCAAAAGTGAATTTATCATTGATGAGAATATCACTCTCTGCGGGGTGTCCGAAAAATAGAGATTTCACTGGATGATTAAAAAATGAAATATCAAGGTTGTCTGATGTATCATACGTTTGCCTTTGAATTTGTGTGATGATAAACTCATGTGGGCTATCGACAAAGAATTTTCTTTCTTCCGTATCCAAAAACACGTAATTACCATACAATTTTACATCGACTGATTGAGATGGATTTGGGAAATCTATTCTTATTTCTATTTGGTGATACTGAAGAGCTATGAGCGGTAAAAACATATCGTGGTCACAAAAGTAAAAATGGAGTGGCATAAACCGAGTGTTAGACGTAGATGTGGCGTTGTTAATTTCCTGGGACTTCGTGTACGTCTCGGCCATGTAATTTTGCCAGATGTCTGTTAAGAAATCAAATGGCTGGGAATCAACTTTGGTTCCACCTATGTAAAGGTGGAAAGTGGCACCAGAAAACTTATTAACAAGATCTTCACCCTCGAGCCAGAGTCCGTCGAGAAGATCCCCGTAGGACGGGATGATCACGGTGGAATCTTTATTCGTGATGACCTTTATGAGCTTTGGCGCTTGGGAAAAGTTTTTGTGTCTCGTGTACTTGGTTCTGAAGAGGGAAACACCCGCGGAATTCGTGATGTATGCGTCCTGGGCGCCTTTCGCGGCGAGTTGAATGAGGGCACCAGACATATCTAATATTGGGGGAGGTTTTCTTTGCGGCGAGGAACACTCACTCACCGGAGAGAAAAGGAGTTTAGTTAGGGGCGATGGGCCAAACTGGATTTTCCGGGTCCGTCGTGTTCGACGGGAGGTCACGAAGGGCTTGGCGATAGTCGATCCATGCTTGTTTGATTTCGGGGGTGGGGTGGGGGTAGTCGATGGTAACGTATTTGTCTGTACGTTCTAATATTTTTGTTCTTTTTTCTCTTATTTTGTTTAATAAAAGAGTATTTTTCATATTTATTATAGTATTTTCATACTCTTCATCCGTGGCAGACGCCACCTTTTGTGGTTTAAATATTTTTTCTGTGTCGTCCCAAATCAAACCCGGTCCTGGTTTGGATAAGAGTTGTCCCTGATCACCGAACTCCAACCAGTTTCCACCGATGTACTTTTCACACCACGATGCATTTGGTGCATCTGTAGTCTGAATGACAACATTTTCATCTGAAATCTGTACACACAACATGTAATATTATAACATAGACATATTTTTAAATTGCATATCTAATGATGCATATTCCAGAACCGCCCATACCACCTTGGTCCGAACCCGCACCGGTTCCACCTGAACCCCCACCCCCTGTATTTGGTATCGCATGCATCCAGTAATACTTAGAACCAATTCTGTCTGCGGCATCATTAGTTCCTAGGTGACTACCCCCACCCCCGTGACCACCCGCGATGTCGGTCGTATCGCCATTTCCATTACCACCTGCACCACCACCAGCAAAGTACACGCGGTCATTCCAATTGGCACCCCTCTCCTCCTCCTTTGGAATCCAGTCACCTACTATACCTATACCATACATGTCAGCAAAATTGTATGTTACTCCGCCAAATGCACATTGATATATACCATCACCACCATTACCACCAGTGTCAGTACCACCGTTGGAACCTACAGCACCTGCACCACCACCACCACCACCACCACCATCGCTATGACTGCTAGCACCGCCAGCGTTGCCACCATTGTTACCAAATCCATATGTTCCGGAATCCCCCGATTGGCTAGTCTGTGTACCAGAGGCTCCAGTTCTTCCACTTGATACCTCTCCCTGTCCACCACCACCAGAACCACCAGATGTCGGGTATTGCTCACCTGAATCACCACTACCACCATAACCCCCGCCGATTGCAGTTAACCCGTTAAATGTTGAGTTTGAGCCATTCGTTGGAAGTACATTTGCTATGGTGGCACCCATTCCGCCATTTCCAACGACAACGACCTTCTCCCCATTTGAGATTGTCATTCCGGGTCTAAATATTAAACCACCGGCACCACCTCCACCAGCGTTATCCTGACCACCACCGCCACCACCGGCAACAAGGAGAACATCTGCGGTAGTCACACCGTAGGAAGTAAATATGCCAGAGGCATTAAATATATGAATTCTGTAACCACCTCTATCGAATACAATGTCACCACCGAGACCTCGGTTTAATTGGTACAGGTTCCCACTAAACATTATATCTCCTCGTACATCCAATTTAAGTAAAGGATCGTTCGTCCCAATGCCGACGTCGCCCGAAAAGTAGTTCTTAGTCTCGCCATTGAGGTATATACCCCATTTCGTACCCACCGTACCCGCATATGAACCATAATATAGATACCCATTTGTGATCTCACCACCATCCCGATCTATCTGCGACTGAAACGCGTAGGCGTTCGTACACGTACCCGCGTCAACTTCAACTTCCCCGCGTACACCGTACATATTTGTGGTGTCACCGGTCGAAAAACCATTTTTTAATGCGATTGAATTGATACCGTAGATGGTTGAATTCGTACCCCCCGTACTGGCTGATACCGCAGCGAAATCACCTGCCCTCAAATTTGTTGTCGTCCCACTCGTGTGGTCACTTCTCACGTAGCTATAAATTCCATAGGCAAGGTCACTATCACCACTGTGTCGAACATCTGATCGTATACCATAGATGCGGTGTTCTTCAGCTGTTCCTCCACCATCCGCAGAACTATCTACGTCGATATTTAAACCTGCATTTGTTTTGTTACCCGTAAATGTATCGGAACCCGAATAATTTGCGTCAATAAGTAGAGCGTATGTCCCCGAGGTTGCATCCGTATCATCATGGGTTATTTTCATTGTATGTGTAGAAGTGGTTGACGAAGAGACGTGTAATGGGCTAGAGGGATTCGTCAACCCAATGCCGATGTAACCAGTCGAGTCAACCTGGAATCGGGTATCACCCCCCTCGACAATTCTGAAATGGTCGTTACCACTGAAACCGAAGTATGTGTCGGCATCACCAACGTGATAGATGTAGCTGTCTATCTCCATCGTGTCTGCCCGAATACGACCAGCGACATCAAGTTTTTGAGCAGGACTCGCCAACCCGATCCCGACGTTCCCATCACCTTGGATACGCATGACCTCAATCTGCGTTTCCTCGACATCGTCAACGTTTGTTGTGGATGTATCGGATGAGACGTTTGAATAAAATACAAAACCGGTTTTGTCAACGGTCGTTGATTTACTTCTGAAAACCATATGATTGTCTTGCAAACCAACCTCCCCGGTGTAATATCCACCATCCTGTCTGAACACGATTTTGGGATTGTCACCTTCACCGGCGTTATTTGTGTCGGCCTCAATAATGACTTTGGCATCTCCAGTACCCCCACAAACGTGAAGGATTCCTTCTGGACTCACCGTCCCAATACCGACGTTGCCGCTCGTATCTATGAAGAACTGTTCCCCAAATATCGAGTCTTTGTACACACCAAATACCCCGTTACCACCGACACCGACCGTCCAAATGTCTTCATTACCATTGATGAACTCCATCGCTGACCCCCCTCCAGAAGTCGTGCGTTTAACCCTGAGTCCGCCATAAGAAGTGGATTCGATTGTAAGTGGTCTGACGGGATTCGTCACCCCAATCCCGACGTTGCCAGAAGGTAGCAATGTCATGTGGGGTGCAAATGTATTACTACTTCCCATTCTCGGATATGCCTCGTTGGTTACTGTGTTCCAATCAGACATAAAGTCTTCCACTGGGTGAGAACCCAAATATAACTTTCTATTATCTGAAAATGAAATAAACGAAGAACCAGGTAGCGAGGAGTTTTCGTCCGCGGCTGCACCTATAACGAGTTCCGAAAATTCCGCAGACCCACCGGAATCACCGGCTGCACTCACAGCATACCTTTGTGTAAGTGTACTAGGTGCCGTATCATCTCTAGAATCTATGTAGGACTTATTATTTCTATGAATATTGGTCAAATCAGATCTAAATGTCTGATTCATTTCTGTATTGTATAGCTCAAATCCAGTTGGACTATTCGTCCCGATGCCGACGTTCCCCGTTGTCGTATCCACAAACAGATTGGCCGTACCAACCTCAAGGTTTGAGGTCGTGACCACGTTACCAGCCACCACATTACTGTTCACCGTGACCGCGGACACCGTAGACGCACTGATGGCATTGGACCCAATGATTTCTCCGTACACGCCCGACGTCGCCACGACGTTCGTGGACTTTGTGTTTCCCGCGACATCGAGGGTGGCTGTGGGCGCGCTCGTGCCTATCCCGACACTTCCGCCGATGTACGCGATGTTACTACTGTTTGGATCCTTGAACCATTTGTCACCGTTGATGAACTTGATGTTCTTGATTTTGCGGGGCGCCGCGGCCCCCGCCTCGTGGTAAAAGACGACGTAGCCTGGATCGTCTCCGTAAACGCGGGGTCTGGGACCACTGGTATCCACGTAGTGGTACACGGCTTCGCCATCGACCGCGACCGCGAACGTGTCCCGTTCGAAGAGTACGAACAATTTGCGCCACGCACCCGTGTTGAGTGTACTGGGGAGCGTCGCGGAATCGATCTGGGTCCCATCGTACGAGAGCGTGAGCGAGGTTCCATCGAGACCCAACGTGTACCCATTGGTGATGGCGGTGTTCGTATTGTTAAAAAAGTTGAGCTTAAACGTGTGGTCCCCGGACCCATCAGTTCCCGATTCGAGATACACGTCCGCGGTGAATGCCCACGCATTGGGGAGTTTGAGTGCCCAATTGTGGTAGGTCGTGGCACTACTGTATTCGGTCGTGTCCGAAAGAAGAACAGTGTTTCTGGCGACATTATTGAGAACCGTGTCGAACCCGGTCGCCTGTTGAAACTCCAGTTTGGAAACACGCACGATGGCATTCGTTATGTCCAAAATACCATTCGGTGTGTTTATCGACATTTAATATATTGGGAGAGAATTATTAAATGTGAGTGACTCACAGTTAGTTAGCTAGTTAGGGGCGACGGGCCAAACGGGGTTTTCGGGGTCCGTCGT
>Ga0255762_10002117_pt1 | contig 16489 bp, 32 predicted proteins | sample 101ome_16_FD_179962 | JGI IMG/M metagenome (GOLD analysis project Ga0255762, IMG submission 179962) | Coastal salt marsh microbial communities from the Groves Creek Marsh, Skidaway Island, Georgia - 101401AT metaG (version 2) | ecosystem: Environmental > Aquatic > Marine > Intertidal zone >...
TGTAGTTGTTTGGCAATCTAATGTTTCTGTATCATCATCTGCAAATTTTTCTAATGTATATACAGTAGAACTATTTAAAGATCTTTTGCAAATAACTACTAAATTTTCATTTAAAGATGCAATAGATTGAAAAAAATCATTTTCTCTTGTAGACCATAATCCCCAACCTGCAATCTTTTCATCTCTTACAGAATGAAATAAAGCAAGTTTGCCATTATGTGTAGATCCACTATTTAAAAAAAATGCATATTGTTCTGGTCTAGTAAAGTTACCTTTCATAATTGCAATTTCTTTTGGTGAGTCAATTAAATGTTGAGCAAGAATTGATACAGCAGTAGATTTATATCCATCTTCTAAATCAGAATAAACAAACTCTCTAACAGCTTTACCATTTTTTTGAACAAAACCTGTAGCTTGGTCAAACATATGTGGTGCTGTTCTAGATATACCATAAGGTGTTTGTCTTAATATACTTATGTTAGAAGGTGTAATAGTATTGTCAGTAGAATCTGGAATATAATATTCTCCACCATCAGTAAAAACTTGTAGGTCTTTACCAGATAGCATATGTCTTATTTCGTTTACTGAATCACCTGTAATATCAGAGTCGAGAGCTTCCGAATCTAATCCAGTACCTAAACTAAAATTAAAATAATCTCCAATATGAGATGCAAGTATACCTGCAGGTCTTGATTTTAAACCAGCTAACCATAATCTATTATGGTGAAAAGTTACTGCTTGTGGAAATCCACGTTTAGTAGATACTGTTTGTTCTTTCCATTCAAGATGAGGGCCAGTTGTAACCATGTCTTCAATAATTGTAATAGTAACTTGTGTTCCAGAAGTAAATCCTGTAATTTTACCTTGTTTACCATTTATTAAAATATAATCACCAACTTGATTACTTGTAAATGTACTACTACTTGCAGTAACAGTTCTACCTGTTCCTGTTGCATGAGAAGATAAAGTTACATCAATAAGTCTATCTGCATATCTATAAAATGGTTGTAAACTTTTATTTACACCACTAACACTTACACTTGTATCTATATCAAATGTAAATTGTCTAATAATAAATGATGTTGCAGATTCTCTAAATATTTCTCTTATTTCATTATCTCTATGGGTTATAAAAATAGTATCACCAAATTGTGCAAAGTTTAATTCAAACAATTGAGCTGTAGTCCAATTTGCATTAGTTGTATAATTGCTTGTTAATGCTGTACCACTTATATTGTAAACATCCATTCTTTGATTTGATAAAACAATAATAGCTATTTCATCATCAGAAAAAACAAATGGAATAATTCTAGATTCTGCAGGTAGTGTTGCAAGATAAGAAGTACCTGGTCTTCTCATTAAACCACCTTCAGCTAATAATGCAAAGTTTCTACATTGTTTAGCACCTTGAAAATAAGATGGTACATCAGTTCTTGTTGCTAATAATGGATTAAGCTCACCAGACGAAAAGTTCGTTATAACAGTTTTTAATGTTCTTCCCATTATACATCCGTTCTAGTAGATCTTCTAAGATTAATAAATCTATTAGAATCTAAGACTTTAGTAGTTGTTTCTTGTGCATCAATATTTTTAGCAACTAAAAATTGTCTTTCAGCTAATTCTTTAAATTGTCTAATCATAGCAGAATCTCTAGCAACAGAACCTGCAAATATAGATGCTAATTCGTATTCTAATGCAAGAACAAAATGTGGTGGAAAGTATGCTTCGTCTACTCTGTAAATATAATCCATAATTAATGTACTATTAGAACCATATCCATTTACATAAATATAATCTTTGTATCTTGAATATGGAATTATAATATCATTAACTGTTATTGTATTAATTTGTAAAACTTCTGGGTCTGTTGGTATTTGATAACCATAATCATATCTTCCAGTAGGAGCTGCTGCTAATAATGAAAGTGTTTGTTGCGTTGTAGAAAATCTCCATCTACATCTTGTAAGAGCAGCTTTAGTAATATCTTCGTATATGTTACTGGCAACTAATGCTTCTGTGCTTCCATCAGAAAAAGATGTAATAGGTTGCGCACCTATCATTACCAAAGCTCTTGCACATATATCTATATTTGTTGTTGCCATAATAATAAAAAAATGACTTGGGGGATTTCTCCCCCAAATCGAATTAGCCTTATGCTAATTTTGCAGTTGTTACAGTAGTTGCACCAGAAGCAGAACTTACTACAAGTAAGTCAGACTCCATAGTACCACCTACACCAGCAGCAACAAGGATCATATCACCTTGTTTAAGCTCAGCGTAAGCACTGTTAAAGTAACCACTAGCTACTATAGATGAAGTTGCATCTCCGTCAGTGTAAAACCAAAGAGAGTTGCCACCCATCTGAGCTACCTTTTTGATTGGATTGTCAGTTGCGTATGCCATATTATATTCTCCTTAATTATTACTCTGCACACTTCTGTATTCTAATACCATCAGAATCAATTAATACACCACCTATAGAAAGCATAGATGTAATTAAGTGTGATACTTTTTCTGGTATATAGTTTACTTCAGTTTTAACGTCAGAACCAATTCCCATACCAATTGATGATTTGTGGAAAGCTACAGTATGTCTATCAGTTGAACCAGAAGTTTCTAGTCCACTGTGTACAAACCATAAGAATCCTAACCATCTCTTAGCAGTCATACCACCAGCATAAGGAAGTTCACCTTCTCCTACATACTCGACTCTTGAGAATTGATCTAGGTTGATTAGGTCAGACCATTGTTTAGGCCCAACTACCCAGTATCTTTGTTGGTCATCTGGTACGTCATTAGTATTGAAAAGTTCCATCATAGCTTGAGCTTTTCCTAGGTTCATTCCAGTACCTGTACCTGATGAGTTATTAGCAAGTGCTGTTGCATTTTCCATTACAGAAGTAATAACGCTGTCAGTTTTTCTACCTAAAGCGTATGCTGCTGAATTTGCAACTACTTGTCTTTCGTCAATGTTTACCTTTAACTCGTCTAACTTGTCAACGTAATCTGCTGCATAGTAATCAGTTAAAGTTGCTGACACATTGCTGTGAGCTAGATCCATTGCAACTACTTCAGCATGTCTTGCTTTAGTGTTTGCAGAACCTTTTGCAACTTTCTGAAACTTAACAGTATTACCATTAACACCGTTCACAGTTCTTGTTAGGTTCTTTAATTTAGAACCCATTCTTTGATAAGCCATGTGAACTTCAGCTTCGAATTGAGTTATAAAGGCATTTGTTATTGATGTTGCCATTTATTTTCCTCGTTGTTAAGTTATTATTATTTACCGATTATCTTTCTAATGCAGAGGATTGTTATCCAAGAAGGGCAATCATTGTACATTCTAAAGGTCTTGATTAAGCAATATTGTATAATAGATATTGTTGACAACGCACAATTATATCCATTTTTTAGGAATAGTAATTACTTCTCCAAACTCTATTGTTCCATCTTTATCTTCAGAATATGTGCCAAATAATGTTATAAAATCTTTTGTATCTTTGTATATCCAAAATTCACCAGTTTTACAAACTGCTGGTACTGCAGCATCCATTTGTGCTACAGATAACCAACCAGTTTGCGAAACACAGTCTAGCCATTTTATTGGCTTTTTAAGTTTCTTAAAATTAAACTTATGTTTTTTCTTGTCCTTTGTATGCCTTCTCATATAATTCTGTTACTCGTTTTACATAAGCAGGATCACGTCTACTAGAATCCCAATATCTAGGATCTTTTAACATAGATTTTAAATCATCTATATCAGCAGAAACATCTACCTGTGTTTGAGTTGTAGGCATATTGCTATCTTTTGTAAGTTTCATTACTTCTTCCAAAGCTTTTACTCCTTCAGCAGTTGCAGCAAAACCTGATATAGCATTATAAGCTTCTGGGCTTAAATGTTTTTTAGACCACAGTTCTGCAGCTTCTACTCTTTCTCTACCTGCATCTCCTAGTTTTTGTATTTCAAGATCAGTATTAGGAAGATTAGCAATAGCATTATCTACAAATACTTTTACACCTTCATCATATTGTTCTTGAGATAGACCTGCATTTTTTGCAGTTTGATTCCACCATTGTACTATAGGCATGTCATTACTAATATCTAAACTAACATTGCCATCTAGTTCTGGAACATTTAATTTATATTCCTCTGGTACACTTTGTAGTTTTTCATTTTCAATATCTGTTCTAATTTGTTTAGTCAGATCTTCTGTTCTAGAACCTAATTTAGATTCTAGAGAGTTATATGATGAAGCTAAGTTTTCTATATTAACTTCACCTTTTTCAGCATTCCAAAATTTTTCTTGTACATATTCTGGTCTAGAAGTCGTTTCTGAAGATTGCTCTGTAGCGACTGGTGCTGAATTAGCATTATCATCTGCCATCTTGTTCTCCTTTTGTTATACGAGTTTTAATTATGCCCACAAGGAATCGCATACCTTCCAAGTGAAACAATCTGTTGCTATCTATATTTGGCCCAGCAACAGCTTCTATTGTTATAGATTGCAAATAGTTTAAAACCTTTTTGCCTTCATCTCCTTTAAAGACATTAGCAAAATTTTTATTTAAGATCTGTTCTTCTTCTGCAGATCTTACATAACCGTCTATACTATTTGTTATTTTGGGCTTCTCTTTCTCTAGATCTTTCCAAGCCATATTACGCTCCTGGTGGAGCTTCACCTCCTTCTGGTGTTGATTGCATTTGTTGTAAACGCTGTACTAGCTCTTGTTGTTCTTCTTCATTTCTAATTAATCTTTCTGGAAGATTCATTTTTTCAGCTAGATATTTTGCAGTTGTGTTTTGGTCTACAATTAGATTAACCATTTGTGGCCCAAATGTAGCTCCAATAATTTCATTAAATCTAGTTACATCTGCAACATCTTGTAAATGTTGAGCTTGTGCTAGAGGTGAACGTGGAGCTATCTTAACTTCCCTACCGTTTACTTTAGGGATGTCTATTCTACCTTGTTTAGATAAAATTCTAATTATTCTTTTTAACAATGGAGTTATTAATTCAGATTGAAGTCTACCAAAAGAAGATCCTATTTGTCTTGATAAATCTGCCATTCTTTCAGAAACTTCGGTAGCTGTCATGGGTGTACCTTCTGGTCTACCAAGAGCTTCCATGTATAATGCTTTTTTAATATTTGTTCTCATATCATTTAAAACTAATTGAGCTACATCAAAGTTAGATGCAGAAGGTATAGGACTTAATCCTCTAGAACCTGGAGCTACAGGTATTAAAGATCCAGGTACTAATGATATATTGTCTGGATTAATTACACCATCATCTTCGTAAGTATATACACCAGATACTGACATCTGTGCATTTTGTAATATTAATTCTATTGTAAGATTACAAGTTTTAATTGCTGCCATTGCATTAAATACTGGCCCTCTACCATATACTTCGCCTGATGCCTTATTCCATCTAAATACTAAATAAGGATTAGAACCTTCGCCTTCAAATATTTCTTCATATAAAATATGTTTTGGACTATCCATAACAATACACATTTTATGTTTTTCTACATTTTCTTCATATATTTTATAAACTACTTCTATAATTTTAACTTTCTTTTTATTTTTTAAAGGATCAAAATTTTCTGGTAGTTTAGCTTTAGGATATAAAATTTTTATTTCGTGTGGTTTACAATATCTAGTTCTGTACACAGAATCTATTTTACCATCTGGGCCTGTGTTTAAACAAACTCTAGTTAATGGAACTGCTGTAAATTTAATTGGGTTTATTGCATCACCTTCTTCAACAAGCATAACTCCTGTACCAATTGCAAGATCCATAAACGATTCATGTATTTCTTGGTTAAAGTTTGATTGTTGTAATAATTGAAAAACGTAATCTGTAATTTTATCTAACTGTAAATTTATATTTGGTTTTTGTTCTGGTGGTATTTCTGATCCAGCTTGAAAGTCTGCCCATCTAGCAAAGGTAGGAGTTATACCTGCTTGTAGTCTTGATGCAAATTCTTGTACTCCAACTACTGCAGTTTCATCAAAAATTTTATCAGTTCTTTTTTGACCTGGAGATTCTTCATAAAAAGATTCTCTATTTGGAAGACAGTATTCATATGCTTCTTCAAACTTATCTTTCCAGTAATCTTTTATAGATTGTGCTTCTTTAAATTTTTTTAAAATTTCAGACGCTTTATCTTCTGTACCGTAATTAATTTCAGAGTTATCCAAGTAATCCATTAATTATAAAATCCTCTACCACCAGCTCTACCAAACAAAGATCTAGATGATGTTATTGATAATCTTTTTTTCTTATAAGCATCAGCTTGTTCTGCTGCAGCTTGATCTGCTTCTGCTTGTGCAGCTTTTTGTTGTGCAACATTTTCAGCTTCTATTTGCTGTGTTGTCTTAGTTTTAGTTTGCCCACCCTTATCGTTTCCACCCAAAATTACTTGTTTAGTTGTCATTGTACCATCTGCTTTTTTAACTTTAATAGTTTCTCGTCTATAACCTTGTTGTAAATTACCATAAGCATCAATCTGTCCAGACATTCTACCTTGCATGTATTTATCATAAGCTCTATTTTGTTCTGTTAAAGATAAAGCTTCAAACTCTGTTTTTGTATATCCAATATTTTGTTTAGCTCTACTAGATGCTAAAACCTTTTCATTAAAAAAAGTTCTTGTTTTAATAGACCCTGCTTGAAATGGGCCTTTCATTGCTTGTAATGCAGGTGGGCCACCTACAGTTCTATCTATTTTATCAGCACCAGATTTAATAAAATCTTTTTTTTTTCTGTCTTTTATTTTTTTTTCTGAATAGGTTGTGCCACCAGTTGTAACTGCTTCAGCACCTGATACGTCTGTATCTCTACCTGCTCTACCACCATCACCACTCATAGAAAAATCCTTTTTTAATCTGATTTGTTCCAAAATCGCTTATATCCTGCTTTACGCAACGCACAATATAATTGCCATGGAGTTATAATATACCATCTATAAAAACCTATTAATCTCATAACAAATGATACACAGCTTAATTCTTTTATTCTAAATAAATGCCAATCATCTTTTACTGGACATACTAATACCTCATAGTCATACAAGTAACCTAAAAAGTTTTCTGACTCTTGTTTAGTTAGATAGCTTGTCTTAATACCTGCGTGAGTAAACTCAAGATGTTCCCAAACATCTAAACTGGGTATGAATTTTAAGGCTCCACAATGATTAAATCCATGTGGAGGTTTCCACCACCATATCCATTTAGCATATCTTTGAGTTCCTCTACTATGAAAGTAGACTAACCATTCCTCTTGAACAGATCCCATACTTTTCTTTTTTTAGTTTTTTGTCCAGCAAATACATCCCATTCTTTTTTAGCAACAGTTGGTTGTGATTGTGATCTACCTGCTAGTAATGTTCTACCTTCTCCAGCACCCATCATTAAATATTGCAAAGCATCATGAACGTGAGAATATCTATTCTTATATGGTTTTTCATCATAACGATCTCCAGATGTTTGAAGTCTTCTATAATGATAACCACCATTAAATCCTTTTTTTAAATTAAGACATTGTGGATCTATTAAAAATCCTGCTTTACCATCTATAAGTCTTTGTAAAGCTGTGTCTACAGATTCTATTCTAAGAGCAACATCATTAGATGGTGCAGGTACAGCTTTTAATCCATAGTTTCTCATAATAGAAAAAGGAGTTCTTTCGTCTGTCTGTGATCTAAAATCACCAGCAGGATCTCCAAATATTTGTACATCATAGTTATTATAATTTTTTGCTATCTCACCTCTAAGTAATTCAGAAAACCTCATTACACCCATATCAAAACATACAAGCTCATTTAATATATTCCATCTACCCAATGCTGTTCTTTGACCAAAGACAGCAGCAGGAGTTAATCCAAAGTCTATACCTATAAACAAAGTTTGGTTAATAGATGGTTTTATTGTTTCTGCAGATATATGTATTTCTTGTTTAAAGTTTGGATATACTGGTTTACCTTCTTCTATGCTACCGAGTTTGTTTAAAACATAAACATCTATCCATCCTTTTGTTTTACCTCTAATAATATTAGGATAGTATTTAGGTGTTAGGTTTTTTTTATTTTCTGCATTATCATTTGGTATATATTCTTCTGTAAAACCTTCTTTGTTTTTCTTTTCAATCAAAGCAGATGGTTGTGTATGAAAACTCCAGTTGTCTGGTTTAATTAACATTAAAGCTTCATCACGAGATATATGATCTGGTACAGGTACATCACCTGCCATTATAGGCCACCAATGATCTTCTTCTGGTGCATTGGTATCTGCAATAACACCATACCATGTAGCACCACCATCTCTCATAGATGGAAATCTACCTACCCTCATAGTACAAGCATCTATAATAGACTTAGGTATTTCTCTAGCTTCATTTACCCATACACCTGTAAGCTCAAGAGATAATAGTTTCTTGACATCTTCTGGTCTATCAAGAGCTAAGAATATAACTTCTAAATCTATATCACCTCTTTGTATTTTATGAGTATAAGGTACTGACCAAGCAAAGTTACCCCAAGTATCTTCTGGAAACCAATCTAACCAAGTTTTAATTGTTGTAGTTCTTAGCTGTGGATTTGTATTTCTTATTACTGCCCATCTTGATTTACGAACACCTTGTGCATTTTTTTCTTGTAACAATGCTCGTCTAAATATTTCTATACAGCAAGATACAGATTTACCAGAACCTACTGGCCCTCGTAATCCTCTAAAGAAGTCATCAGACTTCATAAACTTTTTTAAAGTTTGTCCTTCTGGTTTATAATTAAAATTAATCGACATTAGTACCTACATTTGCTTTAAGCAGTTTGTAGATAGTTTCTTCTCCAAAAGCTTCTACTAATTTATCAGCTTCTTTGTCGGTTATCATATGCGTAGGATAATGTTTAAGATGTGTATTCTTAACAATAGTACGAAGTCTTCTTCTGTCTTTTAAACTTAAAGTATTGAGGAACGACATTCTTGTACCTTTAGTTCTAGTAGTACAGCTTGTAATATTTCAGCTTCTGTACCATATTTTTCTATAAAATTTTTTTTATCTAAATGTATACCTGTACATCCTTGATGATGTTCAAAGCATAATGGAATAACTTCAAAGTGAGAAGATCTTCTTCCCATACCTACATTACCTTTACCATTGTTTCTAATATGGTGTAAGGTAGCAGGTGCTTTACAAACATAGCACCCTAATTGGGCTACCTTATCCATATGCAATTTTTCAGCTTTGGTTGCCATTACTTTTTCTTGGCAGACATTATTTTCTTTTTTAAACCTTCAGGTAAATTTTTTTGTTTTCCTGTTAGTCCTTTGCTTTTGTTTGCTGGTCTTCCTCTTTTTGAACCGTAGGTTCCTTTTCCGTAAGGCATTGTTTCTCCTCTTGTGTTATTTCATAATATGTAGCTCTACATCCGTCTGGGATAGCAGCACTACATTTCTGCATAGCTATAACATCATTATCAGCAGAAAACAATATTTCTTTTTTGAGGGTATCATCCCTCCATATTTTACAAATATAATCCATTTATCTAAATCTTCTAACTTTGGCAGCAATGCTTTTTGGTTGTTTAACAAATTGTTTTCCAGAAGCTTTGCCTTTTCTTTTGGCAGCAGTTGTTCTTGCATATTCAGATGCACTCAAAGATTTAATAGCTTTTTCTGGTAAATATCTTTCTCCTGTTTCAGAAGACTTCTTACCAGACTTGGTTTTCCACTTTTGTTTTCCCCAAGCTTTTAAACTTCTTTGAGATTTAGCTAATGCCATTATTTATATCCACCACCAGCAGCTTTATATTTCTTAGCAAGTAATTGAGCTTTTCTAGCTGACCATTGTCCAGCTTTAGTTCCATGTGTTGCTGATGATTTGATTTGATTAAATAATCTTTTTCTTAGACCAGGTTTCGTATAGTTACCTGCTTTGTTTACAGTACTCATCTTTCTCCTATGCTTTTGATTTCTTATTTCGGTTTGCAAAGTTTCTTGCAGCTTCTACAGATCCAAATCCCCAAGCTTTTAATGCTAATGCTTTTCTAGTAGGTCTACCCTTGTCATCTTTCATTGGGCCTTTCATTCCTGCAAACCTTGCAGCAAATGATACTCTACGAGGATTAGTTCCTTTTTTAACAGGAGCTTTTAGATTAGCTCCTTCTTTTCTTTTAAAGAAAGCTCTACCTCTAGCATTTAAACCACCTTTTGGATTTTGGTATACTTTAGCAACCATTATCTACTTTTTTTTATTTTAATTCCTTTAGATCCAATATTTAGTTGATAACCAGACATGCTTCCTTTAGCACCTTTGTTCATGTTATCTCCAACTTTATTAGCAACTTTTAATAAAATATTTTCATCTTTAAAACCAGTAGTAAATTGTTTCCAAGTATTTTTTAATTTATCTTTAGTCATATTAATATTCTCCTTATAAAAACCTTACCTTTGGGTAAAAAAAAATAAAACGCACTTATCTGCCTTGCTTATTATATTTTTTGAAATCCCTTTTCTTAGCCTTGTTCATAGAACTTTTCTTTGGCTTTCGACTAGATATACTAGTCCGTTTGTATTTCGCCCTTGTTTCATGGGCAACCTTATTGACGTCAAACTTTTTCTTAGCCATGTTTAACGATTATCCTAGTGTGTGCTTAAAATCAACCCTGTTGTGTGTGTAACTCCACTAGTCATCTAGACGATGGCGTTTTTGCCCCCACCCCTCGTTCCGAGTAGGGCAAAAGTCGGTACTCTGTACCGTCACTTTTTAAGAAAGGTCGATGTTAATCTTAATGTCCCCTTGGATATTATGTGCTACCTTGTCTGGAGCTCTTAGTCCTACTCTGTCGAGTATGTCTCTACTTGCTTCGAGTTGGACATACTCTGACCTAGCTCCTGAAGACAGGTCGATAAGTTTCCTACTCGCTGACACTGCACCTAGTCCAAGTGTACGAGCTATTGCTTGTTGCATATAGGTCTGTACTTTTGGAAGTCGTAGTGTGCGAGAAGCACTTACACGACCTGCTTCTTCGCTTCCTTTACTTGAATATCCTGCAGTTTTAGCTGCTTCCTTTATACTACAACCTGTTGTTACGATTGTATCTACTAGCTTCTTCTGTTTCTCTGTGAGTTCGCTCATATAACGCTTTTATTATTCTACCCCTAACTGTTCGTAAGGGTAGGATTCCTCCTTGTCAAGCATTATATTAGCTCTCTTGTGTTTGTTGCTACGCACAATACTATATCTTGTATGGGCGACTTACAGGCTCTAGGGCTTCGCCCCCAAGCCCAAGGTCTTGGCCCCAAAGGGGTAACGATCCTGGTCGCTGCTGTTCGGGCAGTCGCTGCCCTCACAGAAAAGAATGCCACTCGCCGTGGCACGGCACACGGTACAACTAACCGTACACTAACAATCCTCATTGGAACAACAGGACACTGTGTCTGCTTTACTTTGGTAAGAAGACACGAGTGTCGCACATGAATGTGCCAAGCTGTTGCACCAACGAGCCTCTTTAGTGAATACGGAGTTGTCCGTGTATGGGCATTTATTAACTATTAACTGAAAGGTAATTATGACTAATGATAGAGTTTCAGAGCTTATGACTTATTTTAAGATAAGAGAAGACTCTGATAAAATTAAGAGAGTTGAGGAGTTGGCTATCAAGAGAGATGTAGCTGAGTCGGTAGGTAATACTGATGAGGTGAAATTGATTGATAGTGAACTAACTTGTTATGGAGGTGAGAATGTCCAAATTAGCTAACTTGTTAAAAGTTGTAGGTATTTCGATATTAATTATGGCATGTTACTTTGTAGGTGCCATTTTTAGTATACTGCTATCACCTGTTGTCATTGGGTTGATTGCATACGCAGTATATAAATTAAATAATGACAAACAAACTAACGAAAAGGAGTAAATTATGTCGACACTAAAAGAAACTTACAGAGATGATCCAGATAGCAGACTTGCTAATATGGAGTTAGTTTTAGATGAGTCTGAAACTAATATGGTAACAGGTATCAATACTTTGGTTGATACTATTATTACACCTTTCATTGATAATGAAGATTGGTCTAGAATTGCACAATGGAATTTTGATTCTATTTATGGCAGTTTTTATAGACACAACGAAATGTGTAATGCTTCTCTCGACAAAACTAAAGAACTTACTAGAGAAGCTGTAAGAGATGATGTTGGTACAGAAATTACCAAAGGTAAATTATCATCATTGATCTTCAGAAACAAAGTGCAATCTTTGAATTGCAGAAGATCACAGCTAATTGTTGATACTCTTGAGAAGAAATACAAAGACATCTTTGGTAAGTCTTATGTTCCTGTTTCCAAGAGAACTTCAGTTACTGATAAGATTTATGTTGATAAAGCTGAGAAGGATATGTTGTTAGCAGAAGCTCGTAAGCTATCTGCATAACAATACAAATATTGCCTGTGGCTCGACTCTGAGCCATGGGCATTTTTTTATCGTGTTTCGATTTATTCGGAACTCGGTGGGGCAAAAACATGAGGTGCTGCCGAATGTCTTGCAATAACAAGTAATAAGTGTATAATAATAAATAAGAAAGAGGTGCAAAATGTGGAATAAACTACAGAACTGGCTAATGAATGTATTAGCACAATGGATATGGACAGCTATTATGTTTCCAATCAGAGCTTTCATAGGATTATGTATAGCTATTGGTAAGCATATGCCTGAAAAAGTGGAGCTGCCGTATGAAATCAAAAAGAAAACTGCTAAGGAATAATATGACAAGTATACAGTTTTATGGATGTATACTGTTTTTGTTATTACTTATTGTAATGATTATAACTGTATAGGAATATTATGGGCGTAAATAAATTAGAGTTTTTAGATAAACTCGAAAAATTACAGACAGACTATGCTGAATGTAAAATTGATACTAACAAGTTTGAAGAAGGATTAAAAGAACTTGGTATTAATTCAGAAGAAGACATAGCATTTGAAGTTATAAATGCTGAAGATGCAAGATATGACTTTAAATTAGATCAAGCAAAAAGAAAGGAAAAATAATGGGATATACTAACTACTGGCATCAATATATAAATTTTAATGACAAACAATGGAAAGCTTTACAACAAGAAGCTGAATACATTGATGGCATTGCAAGTGGTAATCTTGCTAATATTGAGATTACTGATGATTACATTCTTATGAATGGTAAACCAGGTTGCGAAACTTTTGTTTTAAATAAAAATATGCCAACGGAAAAGGATTACGATAATCAAGATCTTAGTTTTAATTTTTGTAAAACTAGAGCTATGACTTACGATATATATGTTTGGCATATGTTAGTTTTTGCTGCTGGAATGATTAACGATACATATAAATTTAGTATTACAAGAGATTTATAATGTATTGTATAATTTTTTCATTAAAAAAAAAAGATGATTGGAGATTGTTTACCAATAGATGTTTTTTATATGAAAAAGAAGCTCAAGAGTTTGCTGATAAACAAAAATCACGAACTCATAAATTTAAAGTTGGATTGATAGAGGAGTGGTTTAATGACAAAAGAAAAGAAACAAAAAGTTAAAAAATTTAGTTGGAAAGAACATAAAAAATGGATTAGCAGTTTTACTGATGTTAAAACTTTATATCCAGAAGTTAAACCAACTAAACGTAAACGTAAAAAATAGAATTGGCAGGATAGCTCCTGATAGGCCCAGGTATACCAGTAAACAATTGCTGCTCGGCCTCAATCCAATAGGTAACCTAGAACCTGTATTGTATCGGTAATTTCAGTCTTTAGACTTAACGATATTAGCTAAAACCTGGTGATTGATTAAGAATCAAATTGCAGTACGGTGGTGGTGGAAGTTACTGCGTGAGATCCCCCTCGAATGAGGGGGATTGATTAACTAGAAAGAAAGAAAGAGGTCGTATGCAAACAAATATACAAATACAACAAGATGATCTACTCACAATAGATCCAAGTGCGTATTTTGAAGTTGAGAAAAAACAATTAAAATATGTAGCAGATACTTTAAATGACGAACAAGAAGTATATGAATCTGTAAACAGGTATGCACTTGTAAGAAAAGATAATGGTAAATTACTTGGTATTCATTCTGATGATTACATTGTTAGACCATATTCTGCATTAGCAGAAAAAGTAAACGAAGTAATCAAAGATGCTGTACCAAATATTGACCAATGGAAAATAACTACAGAAGATCACGTTTATGCTGATGGTAGAAAGTTTAGAAGAAATATAAACTTCTGGAATGAGCAAATCTATTTAGATTCTAATAAACGTGCTAACGAATGTATTATTCCACAAGTTAGAATTTATTCATCACTTGATGGACAATGGGGCCAACAGATTATGTTTTCCTCAATGTATATGTGGTGTTTAAATGGTATGGTAAGACCTGATTGGACATTTACTGTATACAATAAACATAGTTCCAAACAGGATATTACTTATAGTGTCGCTGAGTTTCGTTCTGGTTTAGAAAGCCATAAAGAAATGGGTGACGAAATGTTTAAAATGATGCAAAAGAAAGTGAGAGTTAATGAAGTTACAGAGTTATTTAGAAAAACCTTGGCTAACAATCGTAAAAGAAATCTCGATATCGACAATAACAGTATTATTGTTATGCGTGATTTGGACTCTTTATGGGGTAAGTATGTTGCTAAATATGGCAATACAGTTTTTGCGATTTATCAAACTGCAACTGACTGGGCAACTCATCCAGTCACCAGAGGAGCAGTTTACAATGTTTCGAGAAAACGAGAAAAACAAGTCGCAGAAATGATGCAATCTGATTATTGGAATGCATTATATAATTAAGGAGTTATATGAAGATAAAACAGTTAATAGAAATAATTCGTATCACAGGGAGAACAATACCCTGTGATATTGAACAACAATTGCAAGAAAAATATCTTTCAGAAAGTAAAGGTGAATGGATTGCAGTTGGTGATATGGATCTAATACATTTTATTAGAGCTTTTAATAAACGACATGATAAATCTACTAAGAAAGTAAAATCTTATGTAGAACAATTATTACAAACTATGGAGATACCGTATGAAAATAGATGAGTTAATAACTTTTCTTGCTAATACTGATGAACCATTTGCTAAAGTACAAGCAGAGCTAACGTATGGTCAAGATATTTTAAAACATTTAAAAGGTGCTTTTGTGTCTGGATCAGAACTTCCAGTATCTAAAGCTACCGAACAATTTTATGCATCAAAGAATTATACTAATCATATTTCTAAACTGCAAAAATTAAATGTTGAACAATTAACTTTAAAGAATCAAAGAAGAACTGCTGAAATGAGAATAGAAATATGGAGATCATTAGAAGCATCAAGGAGAAAAACTAATGTCTAAAGTACAACTTAAACCATCTGATAAAGCTATTATAAAATTATTTACTGATAGAGAGCATGATATTTATAATGCTGGATTTAAAGATGCTAAAGAAAGAAATAAAACTATTTTTAAATTTGTACCAGATACTAAACCAATACATAACGAAGAAGTTTATAATATAATTATAGACTCAGTATGTACTTGGTTTAAAATTAAAAAATCTGAATTATTTAGTGGTATGAGATGCCAATATTTAGTGATACCGAGATCTATGGCTATTAACTTGTTAAGAGAATGTACTGCATTTTCTTTTCCACAATTAGCTGTGCTAACAGGTAAAGATCATACTAGTTTAATATATCATGTACAAATGAGATTAAATAAAAAACATTATTGGAGTATAGATAATAATCATGCTGTTTATGCAGTTATTAAAGGATTGATAAATGAAAAATGCAAGAAATCAGATAAACAATAAAATCGGTGGGCATATTAAACGATTGCGTAAACAATCTAAACTCACACAAAGCAATCTTGCTGCCGTATTAGGTGTTTCATTTCAACAAATACAAAAGTTTGAAAATGGTGAAAACCGTATATTTGCACACCAATTGTTTGAATTATGTAATGAATTTAAATGGAATTTAGACGAATTTAAGGCATCAGAGTCATCTGTATCAGTCCTTAATAGCTAGTGTGGAAGTAGGCAGCTGTTCGCTAGTCGCTCAGTGCGTTGTTGATCCAGGCAACGCACATTGAGTGTTGACATTTAACTATTTGTGCGTATGCTTAAATTATGCCAAATCAAGAAGCATTAGGCCCGATATTTCATAACCAAGTAATTCCACAATTTGTGGATGCTAGGAAGAATAAAGGAATATCACAATTAGAAATGGATGAGATCTTGGGGGTAGCCAAGGGATTAGTTTCTAAATGGGAGTGTGGAATAAGAAAACCAAGTGGTTGGCTATTCTGTTGCTGGGCAGATGCTTTAGATATGCAAATAACATTAACCCCAAAGGTGCTAAAACAATGACAATAAATCCTGATTTTAATCCTGGTGAAATCACAAATGATCCTATTGTCAATAAAGTTGTTGACATAGTTATGAAACGACACATGCAAGG
>Ga0255762_10002133_pt1 | contig 16399 bp, 28 predicted proteins | sample 101ome_16_FD_179962 | JGI IMG/M metagenome (GOLD analysis project Ga0255762, IMG submission 179962) | Coastal salt marsh microbial communities from the Groves Creek Marsh, Skidaway Island, Georgia - 101401AT metaG (version 2) | ecosystem: Environmental > Aquatic > Marine > Intertidal zone >...
CATCCATGTGTTCTTTTTGTGTTCCGTTAGCTGAACGTAGATTAATATAATGTATCCAGCTACGAATGGTTCCATTCATGTACATTTTAGTACCTGTCGCTAAAGGCAAGACAAACCTTGCACACTCTTTAGCAACACCAGCATTTATCATATCGTCATACAAAGCCTTAGATCTTGAGAATAATTCTCTTATCTGATTATTGTACTTGATCTGTGCTTCTATGTCAATATCATCAATACTGTTTTGACGATTTTTCTCGTCTTGAGATCTTAATTGTGGTGGATTAATTTTTTCACCCAAGAAAGATGCGTCAGCATATCTCTGGCTAAATTCCTGAAAACTAAAACTACGATGACGAAGTATTTGTGCTGCAATACCTCTGGTAGTTTCTATTTCTAAGACCATATTTGCCATTTCAAAAATTGACCAATGACCATGATCAATACAGTACTTTAATAATTTAGCATACTCATCTCGATCCTGCTTCATTGGGTTGGACACTCTCGCGCAATATGCTATAGTTTTCTCCGCATCTGGAGTAATAGAAATTAATTCAACGTTCATTCTTTTTCTTCTTTTTTTTCTTCTTGCCGAAGATAGCTTCAAAATTTTTATCCCAAGTCTTTTGGTCTACTGACTTAGGGCGTTGCTTGTCGCCTTTTCCGTTACTCATGTTTTTAACCACCTACTATTATTTAATGTCCACCCAACGGTTTGTGCTAATCTATCCTTAACTGGTTGTGGTTCCCATCCCATAGCCTTCATTTTACTACCATCAAGAGCATAACGCAAGTCATGTCCGGGTCTTTGGCTATGAAAATCAACCATTTCGTATTTTAGAACTGTATCTTGACACTCAGCGATAAATGTGGCTAATTCAAGATTGTCCATTTCTGTAGATCCTACGATATTGAACTTATGGCATTTTGCTCCACCAAAATCATCTACTGTTAACTTGGAAGAATCATAATTCAATAAAAACCACATTGCGTCAGCAACATCGCTTGCATGAATATAATGCCTTGATCCAGCCTTTGTCTTTGTTGGATCGCTGTGGATTGTTACAGATTCTCCATCCCTAGCCTTCTTAATGCAAAGAGGAATATACTTTTCTGGATGCTGTCGTTCACCAAATACGTTCATCGTATGTGAAATATAACATGGTAGCTTATACGTGTTTTCATACGCCACTACTAATTCTTCGCCGCCAGCCTTCGACGCACTGTATGGGTTTGTAGAATTATATCTATCATTCTCCTTATATTTAACGCCTTCTGGTGCTGGACCGAAGACTTCATCAGTTGAGAAATAAATAAACCTTTCTAGATTGTCGCATTTGCGTGCAAATTCTAGAATGTTCGCTGTACCTACAACGTTGTCTAAAATAAATTCCATTGGATAGTCAATACTTCTATCAACATGACTACCGGCAGCAAGATGTACAATTTGATCAACGTGACCTATAGAAGAAACAATTTGTGGATTAAGTTCTGCCTTCAAGTCATGGAATACCGTTTTTACTCGCTTGCGCTCTGATTCTGGTGCAGCAGCTACAACTTCGTTCAGTCTATTTAAATTCCCGCTATAGTCAAGCCTGTCTAGAGTTACAATGTTAACATCGGTTTTATTCAGAAGATATTCTACAACGTGGTGAGCAATGAATCCTGCGCCGCCAGTAAGTAAAACTGTTTTAGACATTTTTTAATCCTTGTTTTGAGTGATAGAGCGTCCTACTATTCTACCACATAGTCTTTGTTTTGTCAACCTATAAAAAATTAAAATACTCTGAGTCAATTTCCACTTTGCCGGAACTTTCTATTTTTTCAAGTTCTTTAATGATTATGTCTAACCAATCTTTATGAATACTAATTCTAGTATGACAAGATTCATCTTGAATGTCTGAATTAAGAGTGCCACCCTTTTGGGTCATTATACAAGAATTAATTCCTGCTAATTTCTGATCTATAAATAAACCGCCACCACTATCTCCATTAGCAACCATAAATTCTAGAGATGTGTGCGGTTTATCCCCGAGAGAGCACACAAGCATACCATTAAATAGTTCTTTAACAACATTAGACCCCGCTCGTTTCTTTTTGTCGTGTAATTTTGCTCCATATTTGTAATTTCCCGTCATTCCATATCCAGATATACTACAAACTTTTCCTATTTCATCATCTTCGCTGTATAATTCTGGATAAAAATCTATTAGTGCATCTTCTTCCAGATACCCAACGGCAATGTCAAATGGACCCATTTTGTCTTTATTATACTTTTTTAGCTGTAGACTAAACAAAAGATTAATTTTTTGTTCATTTAATGTAATCTGAGCATTTTTACCTTCACCAAGAACATGAGCGGCTGTTAATATGATTCTAGGTCTAACTATTACAGCAGACCCAAAAAAACCTATCTTTTTACCTTCCTCTTCTTTGTATGTTCCACGTATTGGAACAACGCACTCATGTTGACTTCCATATTCGATATATTTTGAGTCATCAACCGTTGGGTCTATCGTTCCCGCCTGAGTAAACCCTGAAAGGCCAAGTAAAATAGCTAAAGAGAAAATTAAATATCGCATTAGATCGCTCCTTCGGTTTTTCACCAAATATCTCTTCTTTGTAAGGCCGATTGGTTTTTGAGATATGATATAAGGTGCAGTCGCGTACAACATGCTCATTCCAACTTTTCCAATCCATTAAGTGTCCAAAAATGAAATGGCAATATTTTCCGCATAAAGTGATGAGATTTGATGGTTCCAGTTCTAAGTCTGGATTTATATGATAAGGCACTATGTGATGAACTTCAAGTGATTCTTTTCTACCACAAGCAGCGCACTCTGGATGATTTTTAATATGTTCTGAACGAACCTTTCTCCACTTAGGAGACCTTCCGTACATTTTATCTAAAAAGCTAAACATATTTACCTCCATAATATATACACCAAAAAAAGAGGGCGAGAGTTTCCCCACGCCCCCAAGATTGACCACAAAAAATCCTGAAGTTATCCTTGTAGAATCTTTATTTTCTTGGCTTCTGGAGTTTGTTCTTTTATTCTAATAATACCAAAAGTCAAAGTCAAGATGCCATTTCTTAAAACTGCTAAGGGTTCTTCTTGTGAAACGTCATCTGGTAGTCGCAATACGCGACGAAACTCCTGAGAAGAAAGTTCCTTAATTTGGTATTCTTCAGAGTCAAAATCGGAATATTCTGAAGATAATTTACCAGAAATAGATAGATATTTTCCAGATTCTTCGTCTGTAATATCTAATGAAATATCTTCTAGCTGAACACCGGGAACTGTAAATTGACAAATTAAAGAATCGTCTTTTCTAATAACATCCATTAATGGATATCCTTTAGATTTCTTGTCTGCAAAATAATGCCCATTGAATACTTGATTAAAGATTTGATCAAGCTCTTTGTTAACCTGTGATAGAAGGTCAACTCTACGTGGGGTTAAACGTGTAGACGGATTATACCTAACAATAGTCATAATGAACCTCTCTTTCATATGTAAATCAGACCCACTTTTGTGGCATCTGTTCGTCATCGCCGTGATGACATATTATTATACACTAATACCTAGCTAAAAACCAATCAATTGCTTTTCTTAAACCTGTATTTATACATGTTTTGGCTTTAAAATCTAGTATTTTTACAGCCTTTGTGGTATCTACACGTCTTCGTGGCTGTCCGTCTGGCATGTATTTATCAAATACAATATTTCCTTTAAATTCCATTAGATGTGCGATATTGTTTGCTAACTCTTTAATAGAGATTTCATCGCCAGTTCCAATATTAATTGGATCTGAATTAGTGTGGACGTTTAACGATTTTACAATTGCATCTGCTGCATCCTCAACATATAAAAATTCTCTGGTTGCTTCTCCAGTTCCCCATAATTCAACATCTCTATGGTTATCTTCAATAGCATTTTTAAACTTTAGAATCAATGCTGGGATTACATGACTAGAGTTTGGGTCAAAATTATCACCGGGGCCGTAAAGATTTGATGGAATAAGAACAGTGCTGTTAAATCCAAATTGATCTTCATAAGCCTTGAGCATGGTATACAATGCTTTTTTAGCAATACCATACGGTGCGTTTGTTTCTTCTGGATATCCATTCCACATATCTTCTTCAGTAAATGGAGTCGGACAATGCTTTGGGTACGAACAAACTGTACCAACCATTACGAACTTTTGAACACCGAAATTTCTTGCAGCTTCTATAACGTTAAGACCCATCATCATATTTTCATAGAAATAATATCCGGGGTTTTCTCTGTTAGCCCCAATTCCACCGCAACTTGCTGCTAAATGTATAACGGTTTCTGGATTACCGTTTGAGTAAAAAAGCTTTTCACAGTCATACCTGTCTGTTAAATCGCAGGTGATATGTTTGGGTACAATTATCTGATTATCTTTGTATCCGCTGTCTAAAAGTTTTTGAACCACATACTTGCCCAAAAATCCACCACCGCCAGTAACTATAATTTTACCATACACTTTGTTTATTCCCTAATAATATGTGTTGAAATGGGTACATTGAATATTTTGGAAATCCAGAAGACAAATCCAGACCCCCAAGGGTATACGCTATAAGAATGAATATTTTGCGCTATCGATGATAAATACATATCTACAGCAACATAAAACATAGCTTCTTTCTTTTTTTGGTGATTAACATTATAGTCTTGAATATATCCCGGATTATGAGAACAGTGATCGCTTTTTAAATGCGGGCATGTTATCATCTCATTGTTTTTTAGCATTTTTTTAAATTTATTTGAGTCAGATATAACAACAATTTTGTTGTTCGTATTCGCTGCTATTGTATTTATTTTATCTACGCACTCTTCATAGTTAACATTGTAGTTTTTTGTGTTTTGGTTATTTTCATCCAGATTATCAATACCTAGCATTTCTCGATCACCTAATCTAAAATGCACTAATGTAAAATCTGTTATACCAATATTATTTACATAGTCAATTACTTTTTTTTCGAATAATATATTTTTTCGCATGAATGATATTTCATAGTCATTTAGCTGATATTCAGATCTCAACGGTGGATCTAGCGAAACATAATCTGAGAAATTTGTTAAAATATTCATGCTCTTGTTTTCTTTTAATAATTTTATTGCATGTTTCATATTTATTATCATATTTGCGAAATATGTTCTTGGGCTACATAAATCTTTGTTGTATTTTTCGGTATCAAAAATATCTTCCCTAAACTTTGGAGTGGATGACTTTATATATTTTCCTAAATAATGATTTTCAAAATCAATTTGAACTTTAACATTTGTATCTTTAAACATTCTTTTTAAAAAACAACACCCACGAATAAAATCTCCAACACCAGAACAGCTTTCGTTGTAGTATGCATTAGTGATTACATATGAATCTGTATCATTAAATTCTAATTCAGATATATGTTTTGAAATGCTTATTAGTGTATTAAGCATGTCCTCAATCCAAAGATAATCCTGCTTGTTTATTCTTTGAATATTGCTTATTAATACTTCTATAGCTAATGACAAAGATGGATCATATATATGATTAACAGACATTTCGTGAATGCACACAGCTAAATCTTTGAAATTTATACTATGCCCAGAATTATACTGGTTTAATAATGATTTTGTTTGTTCAATCTTATTCATCTAAAAACTTCATGTATGATCCAACTCAATATATCTATGTCCATTGGTATACATTAATGTAAAATCACTAGGAAAGAAAAATATATTTATATTTTCGTATCTTTCGTATGGTTTAATTGTCCAAATAGTTTGAGGTTGTATACATTCTATATCAATATGAATAATCTTAGGAGATGCATTAAAAAATACCACTATCTTAGGTCTACCATCAAATAAAAATCTGGTTATAGGATGAGAAGATATGACAAAGTATGACTTCATTAACAGAAGGAATACTATGCCGAATATTAGTATTTTAGTTTTCATAAGTGGAGGCGAGGGGAGTCGAACCCCTGTCCAGTATAAATTCCGTATAAACTTCTACATCGTTAGTCTATTGTTATTAATACTATAGACAAAACTATCAGTCTTTCCTGCGTCAAAGTGATTACACTTATCGTCCTATTTAATTTAGGTAGAACAACCCTATCCGATTATCGGAGTCAGCATAATTGGGTAAAAAGGTTCATGCAACCCCTCTCACTAAGCAGCGAGTGCTAATACAGAAGTATCGGCAATTGAAAATTTGATCTATTTTTAAACTGGCCTTTAGATCAACCAGTCGATGCAATCTACACTTCTATTTACCTGTCGAAACCTTTACGCCCCCTATAAACTCTGATCAAAATGAGTTCTATTTACTACATTAAATTCTGCACACTTATTCATATCTTTTAAACAAGTTGATCCAATATAGGCACATGCACTTCTTAATCCACCAAGAATATCTTCCACAACAACAGAAGCACTACCTTTATAGGGAATATTTTTTGTTCTTCCTTCACTTGCTCTATAATCTTTTACACCGCCATATTTATTCTGGGCATTATGAGATGACATACCATAAAATTTTAGTGAAACTTTTCTTTTATCGGCTGGATAACCGGGATCACTACTTTGCCACCATTCTCCTTTTTTATTCACGCATCTATATTCGTACTCCCATTCACCTTCACATTCTTCTGTACCGGCCAGCATCCCGCCCAGCATAACAAAATCTGCACCCGCAGCAAAAGCCTTACAAATATCTGATGGGGTTCTACAACCGCCATCAGCACAAACCAGCCCTAATTTACCTTTACCACTTTTTAATCCATGAGCAGCATGGCTGCATTCAATAATGGCAGATAATTGTGGATAGCCACAACCTGTTTTCAATCTAGTAGTACAAGCACTACCGGGGCCAATTCCTACTTTAACAATGTCTACTCCACCATGTAGAATAATTTCTTGAACCATTTCTGGAGTACATACATTACCAGCCATAATAACTGGTTCATCTCCAAGTTCTTTTCTAACTTTAGCACAAAAATTTACAAAATCGTCTGTATATCCATTGGCAACATCAATGCAAATATTAGGAATCATGCGATTTGTTTTAGAGCAATAGATAAGTTTGTCAAGATCATCCTGTTTAATGCCCATACTAAACCATTGAAGGTCTTGATTCCAGATAAGGTCTGGATATTGTTCTTTTGAGTAGTGCTTATGAAGACAGGTTGGCATTTGATATCTCATTAAAATATTAGATATATCAACAGTGCCAGTAGTGTCCATATTAGCAGCAAAAATTGGTACACCTTTCCATATTCTATTAGAATGATAGAAGGAAAAATTTCTACTTAATTCTACTTCTTTTCTTGATGCTGTTCTGCTTCTTTGTGGAACAAGTAGCACATCATCAAAATCTAATTTTGGATCATTATTAATCTTCATAGATATTCTATACCTAAATCTCTTTTACATAAGTTACTATTTTTTCTATAAGCACACTTGTCTTTCATAAAAGAATAAACTCCAAGACATTTTGTTCTTGGGCAGTCTTCGGTTATTATATTTAAGATGTGCTTAATTGTACTTCCACTACAAATCAAATCATCAACAATGATATATTTTTTTGGAACAGCGCCTTCATATTGAAATGGAGAATATCTTTTTTCGTTTTTCTTGCGAACAACAATAATGTTCTTTTTAAGTATTTCAGTTATTTGTGGAACAACGAGCAGCCCACTTGTACCACAACAGGCGATGGCATCAAATTCACTTGAGTATTTTTTTAGATCATTAACACACTGAAATATAATTTTGTTTCTTATCTTAGGATTAAGAAGCATGGTGGTATGGTCACAACCTTGCAACCACCCACCATCTTCTGTTCTCCTATTGATTAATTGCTCACAAAAAGATGTGGTCATTTAATATTCGATTTCTTCTAGAGGAATATCCTCGTAATAATTAACCCAACTTTGCAGTTCTTGTTCTGAGTCATAAAGATATTCTTCGTCGGGATAATCACAATCTTCAGTCATAGTATCAACATAATCTTCAATGTCAACATACTCGTCGTGATATTCCCATTCAAAATCGCTCATTTAAAAACTCCTAGTTAAAACAATCGAACATTAACCAGTACCCCCACTAGGACTCGAACCTAGAACTTACGGTTTAAAAGACCGCTACTCTAACCAATTGAGTTATGAGGGCATTAGTAGGGCGTGGAGGAGTCGAACCTCCCTATGATTACCTTATAAGAGTAACGGATGCTACCGGCTTACCTTACGCCCCGTGTTGTTATCTCATTCTACCATATGTTATCGTCTTGTCAACCATTGGTACTTGAGTTTTATTTTAAACTGCCCCGATAGGATTTGAACCTATAACCCAGCGGTTAACAGCCGCTTGTTCTACCGTTGAACTACAGGGCAATACTACCGGACTAGGATTTGAACCTAGACAAAGGGAACCAAAATCCCTTGTGCTACCGTTACACCATCCGGTAAAGCCAGCAGAGGGAATTGAACCCCCGACAGGTTGTTTACAAAACAACTACTCTACCACTGAGTTATGCTGGCATTTGACCCTAGATATAATCTAAGGGTCGGTTTAATTATCGACGCGACTTAGTAGCACGACGAACAAGACCATAACGAGTTTCGCCACTTCGTCCGGTCTTGCGGATGATATTATAACCCTGCTTTGTAACAATAGGCTTAATATCGCTCATAGTAGCCCTAAGATTTCCGACTTCAAACATACTATAAGCACTATCTTGGCTAAGAGTCTTACCCTTGGTAAGATAGTTGATAACACGATCCTGCTTCGTAACAAAAGTAGTTGCCATATGTCAACTCCTCAAAAAATGTGGCTAATAATCCATAAGAAAAAAGTTGCCACGACCTTTTCTCTTAACTATTGTCCTTGTATTTGTTTTATTTTTTGTTCTAGAATTTCAATCCTATGAGCCATATCTGCACATTGTTTACACAGATTGTTCTCCAGATATTCTTTTGCTTCGTCTATTTCTATTTGTAGTTTGGAAATTTCTGACTGATCCATATTTTATCCTATTGAAATCTAACTTCTAGTCAAGATTATTTCTTTTTCTTGTCTAATACAGACCAATCACTGAATACAATATTCAAGTTGCTAAATCTACATAGAGGACAAGCGTATCTGCAAGGGTCTGCAAGTCCGTTGTCTATCCTATTTTTGTAAGTAACATAATACCCTTTTTCGTCTTGACAAATAGTTTTATCTTTTGGCACATTATGATTTTCTGCTATTTCATCAAGATTAACAAGCATACTAGAATGACTACCATAAGCACTGGGGGTAGTAATTGTTCTAACATTATCTTTATCTTTATGTTTAGCCATATTTATCTCCGGGTAATATAATTATATTTACACCCTTTGCATTTTTGGCTTGAGTTTAATCAATTTGTGTTTGGTTTTCCACACTTTTGTTTCTGGGCATTGTTTATCGCAACCCATATAGATATGACAATATCCACCCTTATCGCTGTAGCCAACAATACCATTATCGTCTAAACTCACTACGGTAAATCTACCTCTATAGCCCATAGGAATAAAATCAGACCCTTTAACATAATATGGGCCACCGGCACATTTGATCTTATCTCCAACTTCTAATTCTCTCCAATTAAAATTCCTAATCAGTCTAGTGTTCTTTCTTTCCTTGCTTTGAACAGCAAACACAAATGGAGTGTTACAATTAGGACACATATATGCTCTTGGGCCTGTCATATTGCCGCACTTTTCGCAAGTTTTTCTTCCTTTTGGCATTTCCAATCTCCTAGAGAGTTAACGGTTTCATTCCATTATATCATAGTTATCGGCACTGTCAAGCAGAAAGTTTAGAAAAATCCCACAGATAACGTGATGAATCTGATTTAATAAGATAACGCCTTGAATCTATGGGATTTATAATCAATTATATATCAAATCTAGCTGTTTGATATTTTTTTCAATATTGATATTGGCATCAAAATTATCCGAAAGCATATATTTAAATAATTTATATAACTCCATACATGAATTAGAATATATCCTTCTATATTTAAGAAAAACAATATCTTCTTCTTGCGTAAAATGTCCTCTGCGAATTTGTCTAGATTTTTCTTCGTTATCCTCTATTGTTTTTACTTTTCTTCTAAAGTCTAAATTATGATCTTTGCCCTTTTTTATGATCCAATTTCTTGCTCCATGAAAATATAAATTACTTCTAGCAACTCCACCTCTATGATGAAAGGCTGTCATGCAGAAAATGTATCTTTTAGCATCATTGTTAGATAAAAAGTTGTTTGTGGATTCTCTCTTTCTTAATTCTCCCTTATGATTTCTAAGTACTGATAAAATGGTATATATTTGACCCATTTTAAAAAGCCACTTGTTATCACTTTTGATTTTTAATTTGCCTCTATTTTTTTTGGCGCCATGAGTAGAAGAATAATGACTAAAACCAAAACAATCTCTAGCATTATCAGATAAATTATTATATATGTAGTGTATATTGTCTAAGATCCATTTGGTATTTTGATCATTATTTTTACCCCATACATCATAACCATCAACACTATTTTTGGGAGACATTCTAGCAATATTTAATATTTTATTAGTAATATCTTTATGATGCCAAAATTCTTCTATTTTTTTGGAAGCATTAAAAGATCTGGGTGGATTCATCAGGGATATTTGTGGAAAATCTCTTAATAGTCTATAGATCGCTATTGGGTCTTGATCATCTCCTTTTTCCAGATTAGAATATGATGATGCTCTAGGGGTAGATTTTTGTGGAAATAATTTTAATGTGATATAGTTATTTGTAAAACCATCATAAAGCATTTTAAGTTCCACATCTGTCAATGGCATTGACATCGAATATTCTTCTCTAGGACAACCAAGATGGGCATATTCAGAAACAACTAAAGAATGCTTTGGTATAATAGTGGGCAGATTTAGTATTTCTTTATGTGAAATAATGGTCACAGGATTACCGTTATGGCTAATTGTTGCATTGTTTTTCCCGCAGTCTATCACATATACATTTTCAAAATTACTAATATCCATGTTTTATCCTTTGTTTAATGTTTATTATCTTATCGTTTGAAGCAAAAGTCTGTCTGTCCATGCTCCAATATATTTTGGTTAATCCTAATGAATCCAATATAATTTGACAGTTTTCACAAGGTTTACTCATAAGTAATCGCCCTTGTCTGTTGATACGGAGTACAACAAGTGACCAATCAGTACGAATGGTATTATAGCGATCAAGTAATTTAGATATAAGATGAGATTCAGCATGAGAATATGGGTACTGTTGATATTGTGAAATATTAAATCTTTGTCCTATCTTATATGCTTTATGATCTATTTTTATTGGATTGTTTTGAGCAATAGCGATGGGCTTGTTAACTTCAAAAGCAATAGCAAAATGATATCGCCTCTGATAAGGATTGGGTTTAAATCTGTCGTAACTAAGTTTGATCGCCCTTTTGATTATTTTCATTGTCTTGTTTTTTAAGCCAATTTTCTCTAGACTCTTTGTGTTTTGCTATAAATTTCCAAAAAGATGTAGAAGTTTCTTTACTGTATACATCATCTCTCATGCTTTCAGGATAAAGTGACGGCATAGGTATTTGTTGAACCTTTTTGCTTGTTGGAGTAGAAGGATCAAGAGGTATTCTTTTTGGTTCTTTCATATCTAACTCCTATTTAGACGCTAATAAGTATAGTCCTATGTTAGAAAAGGAATAGCCTAAATATGCAATAAACATACCTACGTTACCCCTATATAATTGATCACAACTAACATAGAGATAAATTAATCCGGTTAATGCAATTAACCATCCACTCATACTAATACACCTTCTAAATAAGCGGCTATTGCTTTGTCTTTCATTTTTAATTCCATATCTACATCAAAAATAAGTCCGTATGTTTTGAATCTATTGGTAGCAAAATCTGCGTGTTTTCTAGGATTTGGATGATCTGGAATACTTTCGCTATAATGAAATAATGGTCGATATTCACCCCATGTCATATAACATTCTTCCAAAGCCTCTTGTTCTGACAATCCATCTGGATGACAAGCATGATGCAAATAGTCGAAGGTGATTGGTATGTTGGTCTTGGGATAGAAATCCTCTATTAACTGCTTAACAGACCAACAATTAAGTTTGTCATCATTCTCAATAACAAGACGATTGCGGCAATTATCGTCAAGTCTATTGTAATTCCGCATAAATCTGTTAACAATCTCATCGTTACTTCCTTGTCGATTGTTGATATGTAAATTCATAGGCGAATTATAATCAGCAGGACAACCAATCCTGTCAAGGAAACTACTGTAAAAATTTAGTTCTGTAACGGTTCTGTCAACTGCATCAGTATTAGTAGATGCTAAGACATTGAATTCGCTGGGATGACAACTGATACGAACATTTGTTTGTTGTATCGTATACGCTATTTCGTCAAATGATTCGTCAATTTGATCATAGTTAGGTAGTTCTTCCCATTCAATATTTGCTACTTGATATGTCATTAGTGGAAATAGGTCACTACTAATACGATAGCACATATCGTTATCTGCACAATGCTGAATAGTAGCATTGGTCACAAGCATATTGTTTAAGATGCGGTCGCCTAGTATAGACAGTGCTTCACTACGATCTAGTTGACTAAACCGCTTATAGGTCATTGTCTGAAACTTGAGTGGTTCGTCAAGTTCTTGCAGGTCGAGAGATATGCAGCAGAGTCCGAGTTTGGTCATAGTTTTGCTCCTGTGTTCCAATTATATATCGACAAAACTAGATTGTCAACTCCAATCTTTTTCGATTCCACCCAATGCTTCTGCTACTGTTGAAAATTGTTCACAAAATATTTTTTTGCACTCTTTAGCAATATCCATATGCTCTTTTTGAGTACCATTCTTTTCTCTTAAAGATATATAGTGAATCCAACTGCGAACAGTACCACTCATATATAATCTAGTAGGAGTTGCTAGTGGCAAAATAAATCTAGCACATTCTTTAGCAATACCATCTTTAAGCATTTGATCATATAAACCTTTGGCTTTTGCAAAATGCTCCCTAATTAAAACATTATATTTAGACCTAACCTCATCAGATATATCGTCAATACTATTTTGTCTATTCTTATTATCTTGTCTACGCAATTCAAACAAAGGAATTTGTTCGCTCAAAAAAGAAGTATCAGCATATCTTTGGCTAAATTCTTGGTATGTAAATGATCTATGTCTTAATATTTGTGAAGCCAAACCTCTTGTGGTATTAATCTCCAGTGTCATAAAAGCCTGTTCAAATACAGAAAAGTGTCCATGCTTAATGCAATAACCAAGAAGACGAGAGATATTTTCATTATCTTGATTGTTTGGGTTGGACACTCTAGCACAATATGCCATATGTTTTTCGGCATCTGGAGTAACACTAATTAACTTAACTGTTTGATTCATTTTCACCTTTCCACCACTTAACTATTTTTTTCCATATTGGTTCAAAAAACCAAAGAACAATATAGGCAACGATAGCCTCTATGGCCTTACCTATAATAGTAGATATTGTTATGCTTTGTTTCTTAATGTTGTCATCACCAAGATTCTGAGAGTCCTGCACGATTTATATCCTCGCCAGCTTTTTGTTGTCGGTATCTTTCTTGATGTTCTACAAACCTATTATCTGTCATGTGATTATAAATATCCATAGCAAGTTTGCTTACACTAATAGCACAACCAGTTACAGCAGGATCATCTGTCTTACCCCAATAATAATCATACTCATTGGGATTGTCAATCCTATCAGTTTTTTCTCTAAAACTAGTGTACCCATGATCTTTAGCCCAACTTTTAATCAATGACCACTTCATCTAACAGTTCCTCGCTCTCAATTCTTCTTCCGTAAAGTATCTTCTTTCAGATTCGTTATATTCTTCTAAAGATTTATAATAGTGTTTCCAAGCATCACTATGCTTGTCTGCAATTATTTGTCTGCGTTGATCACTAATCATTTTCATTTGATAATCTATAAGATCATAAAGTTCTTCTATATGTTCTGTCACTTGATAGTCTTTATAGATGTTGGCGATTTGTTTTTTCTTGTCTGGTAGAACAGAAAGATATTTGAGCGCCTTAGTTTCTTTAGACATTCTTTATCCTTGGGTATATTTCTAAAGCGTTTTCTAATGCAGAAATAAGTTGAAATAGATACATACTCTGGGTATTATTTACATCATCAATACTATCTAAATCTTCTACCATGTATCTAAGTATATTTTCATATCCTAGAGACTCAAATAGTTTCTTGATATTTTCTTTTTTTTCTAAGTATTGAACTTCTTTTTTTCTTTTACTAGCAACCATATGCTTTTACTTTTTTTACCCCACTTTTGTATAAATAACCACCAGTCCATTCGCAGTCATTCAGTAGTTCGTCGTAAGTAGTTATTAAATTATATCTTGCACCGTCTGCCGGAGTATTCCAACTTGCTGGCTTATATACGTCTAAGTTTTTGTTGTTGACAAAAGCATGAACGCTTTCATGTTTATCCCAGCCATCAATCTTAACTATTCTAGTGTATTTCTTGTTGATCTTAAACCAAAAATAAGTCTTGTTAGCAGCAGGTACATCTTTATTGGTTTTAATTTCCAATACGTTGCACCACTTATTAATCAAATCAATATGCGTATTTTGCATTGTTTCCTCAATAGAAGTATACACTATCAGAAAGAGTTTGTCAAGGCTAGGGCAACAGTATTGCTACGGCATACCCTAGCACAAATGACAATATGAAAACTAAACTATGAAATTTCAAGTTTTCTAATTTTATTTTTTGGTTCATCCACAATCTTCTTTAATGCAAAATCCACCATGAGAATACCATCGCTCAATGTTGTTACGGGTTTTACTTCGCTATCAACATCGTCAGGTAGTCTCACAATCCTGCGAAATTCTTGCTTACTTAATTCTTTTATCTGATAATATTCATCATTATGAACATAATCACTAGATAGTTTACCACTCACGACAAGCAGACTACCATCTTCATCATCAATAATTTCTACGTTAAGATCGTCCTTCTTAACTCCCGGCACTGTGTATTGGAGAGTCAAAGTTTCTTCATCTCTAATTGCATCTACAAGAGGATATCCTTTGTGCTTATTGACTCCCTTAAAAAAGGGCGCACCAAATACCTCATTGCTAACTCTGTCGAACTCTTTAGATAGTTCGGAAAATAGATCGACTCTACGAGGAGCCATAGGATTTCTAGTGTGTAAAATCATATTCATAACATTCTCCTTGTTATAATTGTTTAAAACCTTTTTGAGCCTACCACTGGTAGCGCTCAATATATAAATACACCAAAACCATTACTACTTAGGTGATGGCTCATTACCCAAAGATTCATTAGTAGGAGGAAAAAGAGATCTCAATGTTTCTATCTTGGATTTATTTTCATCTAAAATGCTATTATATTTATCTAGAACTTCCAAAATGTCTGGATGCTCACCCACACCAACAGATTTACTAAGATACAAATCTATTGTTGCTAATGATTCTTCAATTTTTGCCTGATACTTTGCTTCTAATGCCCTAATAAATCTATTCATTATACTTCTCCCATTATTTCATAACTAAAACACATCTGTCTTTTGTCTGCTGGAATATCTATCTGATCTATCATAGTATTAATTGAGGACAAGTCAACTTTATTATAGTCTGGAGGTAGTGGTATAATATCTTTTAGTGCATGATCATATGGCATCCAATACTGAACATCATCAGCATCTAAAATACCATAATCGCTCATGAATTTATTAGGATTAGCAATAGAAGAATTATCAACATGAAATTCTCCCCTAAATATCCCTAATCTATCACAAAAATAATAAATCTTTTGACCGTCTTTAGGTAGACAAAAACTAGCCAGTATCCATTTTCTTGTATCATTCATAATGTATATTATCTCCTAATTCTAAATCATTATCTTTGTCTTTGATTATATTTTATTAACGACATTGTTATTGAAAATATTCCACCTAAAAATGTCAAAATAATTATTCCTAAAAAAACTTTGGCTAGTAGCATATTCAGTTACCTATAATAGACTGGCTGTAATATCCATTCCAGTTGAGGTTGATAAATAATCTGTTGTCTCTTATTGCAGAACAAGCCCCATGTATTTACCGCAACCGGCTTATTGGTATAAACAGGAACCCATTGATATCTGACATAATTTACTGGAACAGTATATGTCGTATAGGTTACAGATGGGACTAATGGGGTTTCTATAACAGGATAGGTTGCTACTGTAGGGGGAGCAGCAACCCATTCACCATGAGAATATCCCGTATTACAATATAGCCCTAGCATA
>Ga0255762_10002144_pt1 | contig 16336 bp, 15 predicted proteins | sample 101ome_16_FD_179962 | JGI IMG/M metagenome (GOLD analysis project Ga0255762, IMG submission 179962) | Coastal salt marsh microbial communities from the Groves Creek Marsh, Skidaway Island, Georgia - 101401AT metaG (version 2) | ecosystem: Environmental > Aquatic > Marine > Intertidal zone >...
ATCCACAAGGTTCAAATCCGGATAGCAAACCGGTAGCACGAGCAGTTGCGCGATGCGCGACTCGCAGGGCAGTTCGATGTCGTCGTCCGAGTGGTTTCGAAGGAGCACCTTGATTTCGCCCCGGTAATCCTCGTCGATGATGCCGGCACCTACGTCGACGCCTTTCACGCTCAGTCCGCTACGCGGAGCGATTTGTCCGTAGGTTTGCTTCGGAAGCTCGATCTTGACTCCGGTTGAAATGAGCACGCTTCGGTGTGCGGGCAGCACCACGTCCTCCACCGTGGTCAAATCATACCCGGCGCTTCCCGCAGTTTTGCGCTCGGGAGTCTTCGCGTTCGGGTGGATCTTCGTCACGTTCATGGTTTGGTTCGCCATTTAAAAATCTGTTTTTTAAGGAGTACGTGTTGTGATTGGATGAAAACGGTTTCAATCAAATCAATTTTTTTTTGGTAAGAAAAAAAAACCGGTGGTTACAAAAAACAAGTTGTTTTTATGTAACAACATTAATCGATGAGTCATTGCGTTAAAGCACTTCCTCGTACGCTTCCGGAACATGTCCTTGCGAAACGGGAGATTAACGCCACGAAAGCAGAAATCATCAAATTGATGAAAATTCCTCAAAAAAAACCAGCGGATGAACAACGTATCGTGACCTTGTTCAGTCGCTTGGACAGCCTCTACTCGGAACGCGCTCGTCGGATTCGGATTATCGACTAACGTAACACTCGGCGAATGCTGCTGAGTCCGTTGGATCGTTGAATGTCGATCACGTGCGTGGCGGCGTGTTTTATTTCTTCGAGATGGGTCACCAGCACAATCTGATCGAACATGTCCTGCAGGCCGTTGAGCAGACAGGGCACGCGCATCAGGTTGTCCCGATCGAAGCTACAAAATCCCTCGTCCATAAACAGCTGCTTGCACGCGTACTTCGTCGCCCCGGTCGCTCCGAGACCGAAACGCACGCTCAAACCGACCATGAATCGCTGCGCGCCCGACAGCTTCTCGATGGCGATCGAGTTTCCTTCGTCCTTCACTCCCCACACGAGGGTGGGTTTGTCGTTCTTGTTCGCATCCACCTCGAAGTCGAACTCGATACGAAGCGATCGTTCTCCGAAGATGGCGAGGAGCATCTTGTTGGAGTACTTCACCGTGCTCGGTAGGAAGCTGTCGTTGTACACCCACGCCTTGTATTTTTGCATGGTGTCCACCACATGATCGATGAGCGTACAGCGCGACTTCGTCTTGCGCATGGTGTCGTCGAGCAACTTGACGATGTGATCGAAACGAGCGCGAGTGGCCAACGCGCATTGGTGTTTGATTTCCTGTTCGTGCTGCTCGCGTTCGCGTTGGGTCAAATCGTTGAGTCGCGCTTCGATTCGATCGCGCTCGGCTCGATAGTACGCGAGCTTGGTGTCCACGACTCGAAGTTGCTCCCGCGTTTGAACCATCGCGTTGCATCCGCATCGATACGCGTAGCCCGCTCGGATGTTGTCCGTAAGCCGTGTCGCATCATCTAGCAAGGTCTCCGCGTCCTCGAGCGCCGCGCGCGCCTGTTCGTACCGCAGTTGCTCTTCGAGTTGTCGTAGGCGCTCTTTCTGTTTGCGTGCGTCGCTCAAATCCTTCCATCGTTGAGCACGGTCGCGCATATCGCGCAACATCGCCATCTCGTCGTATCGCGACAGTAGTTGGAGTCGTTGTTGAATCGAGTCGGAGGTGATCTGCGCCACTTGATACCGTAACCCTTCTTTTCGTGCGCGCTCCGTTCGTGCCTTCTCCTTTGCCACCTCGAGTTGCTTGGAAGATCGCTCCACTTGGTGTTGTAGCTCGTGAAAATTGGAATTGGCCAAACGAACCTCAGCTTGATCGTACGCGTTCATAGCGATCGCGCGTTGTTTCCGAAGGACCGAAGCCGAGGTTTCGCGTCGAACGCAGTGCGCACAGTCAGGGTCGAAAGACGCGCAATCCAAATGGAGCCGCTCGTCCAGTTGCGAGATCTCCGTACGTCGTTGCTGCACCTGCTCCTGATCCAGGGTGGTCGCTTTCAACTGCTCTTCGAGTTGTTGGAACTCCTTCGCCAAACGTTCGGCTTTCTTTTCGACTTGCGGTTTGTAGCTCCAATTCTTCGGAGGATCTTCCCGATCGATCACAAGCTTGAGGATCGCTCGATGTTCTTCTAGAGAGGAGCGCAAACGCTCGATTTCCGATTCGACGTCCTTTTTCTGCACCGTGTTCAACATCTCCAGAGCGCCTTCGGTCAACATGCGATCCAAACGTTCCGGTTCGATCTCCGGGGCTTGAAGCGACTCGCAGTCCATATCGCAATCCTTCAGCGTCGATCGAAGCGCACCGATCTCCTTACGAAGCGACGCGACCGAACGTCGCTTCGTGTTCGTGTTCAAAGCGAGGGTTTTCGCACGGAGTCGATCGACGTCGATCGCTCGAACTCGTTCTTGTAGCGAATCGTATCGAACGATCAGCGCTTCCAAGCGATCGCCGTGGGTTTTCTCGCCACGACCGCAGGCTTCTATCGGGAACGGAAGCGTAAGGATCGGGTACGAGGTGAGTTGAAACCCGTTCTGTTTCGCCTCTCGGAGCTCTTTGCTCAATAAGAGCTGCTCCTCCAAAAGCTCCTTGAGAGCCTCCTTCGGCTTGGACAACTCGAATTGCGCTTTCATCGCCTCCACACCTTGTAGTTCGTCGAGCGATCGACGACAATCGCGGAGCTCGTTTCGAAGCGCCTCCAGCTCCCCCGGAGATATCGTCCGTTGTTTGGACAGCTCGATTTCGTTGCCCTCCATTTCGGAACGACATCCGTTCAGATAGGTGTTCACGTGCGCGACGAAGTTTTTGTACTCTTTTCGCATCGTTTTCAAAAACTGACCCAGCTCGTTGAAGTGCGTGATGTGAAAGGCGTCGTCGAGCATCTCCAGCTGTTTCGTAGAAGTCATCGCCATGAAGTCGCAATCCACACTTTGGGTGATCATGTTGAACAGCATGAACTCGGAGGAAGTGCACACGTTCCTTTGGATCCAATCGTTCACGGTGGCTTTGGTGCTGTGAAGGGCGCGAGCTTGACCGTCCACATACAAGCAGGTGTCGGTGATGACAAGACGAGGAACCCCCGCTTTCACGTTGACACCGAACTTACGATGCACCGTGTGTTTCACCCCGTTCAACTCGAATACCACTCGGATTTGTGAGACCTCCTTTTGTTTCGGTTTTTGATTGTTCAAGATGTTCGTTCCAGATTTTCCACGCGACGGGATCGTCTCGCCGAACAATCCTAAGACGATCACCTCGAAGAACGCCGATTTGCCGTACCCGTTGGGCGCGTTGATGAGAGTGATCCCTTTTTCGAAGTCGAATACGTTGTGCTTTCCGAACGCTAGGATCCAATCGAACTCCACTCGACACAGCTCGAACTGACCGGAGACGTTGGTGAAGGAGCGCTTTCCCGCGTCGTACTTCAGGTAGAGCTTCTCGATGTCCCTGTTCGCTTTGGAGATCGACTCCGAGATCCATTGGTGGCTTTCCGTCGGCGTCTTGGTCAAAGGGTCTTCGATTTTGAAATCCACCGTACTCTGCACCACCTCGCGCCAATCCGGATTGTCCTGAAGCACGCTCTTCGGCAGTGTCTTCTCCAAAAACTCCATGATGGTGTCCACTTTGTTGAGCGTCGCGACGTCCGCGTTCTTCTCCGCCGCGTACTGACCCACGTCGTACACGTCGATCTTGGACTCGATCTGTTTCTCGGTGAAGAATCGGTGCGTTTGCTCTTTCAACATCTTCATACACTGCTCCGACGGCACGGTGAGTCGTACATGCGCGTGAGAAGGCAACGGACGATCGTCGAAAAACTGCAGAAGCGGAACCCATCGACCGTCGTCGTACAAACGCAGCTCGTACTGTTCGGTGCGAGGTACGAGTTGCACTTGGACTTCATCCGCGGTCGAGCTCGAGTCGAGCTTGAGGTCGAGTTCTTTAGACGCGGGAAAGGCGTGCATTTTCACCATCGCCCAAGGGTTCGGAACATGATGCGCCTGTTCGAGTTCGACTCGTTGTCCGTTCACGCGCCACTCGAGATAGCCGTGACCGTAGACGTCTTCGCCGAAGTCCTGTTGCAGCAACGATCCCGGATAGCCGTACGTGACGTGCTTGGTTCGCACCACTTGTTGGATGTGCACGTCGCCCAACATCGCGACGTCGTAGTCGGAAAACCAAGTGTCGGGGATCCCGTGCGTGTTTCCACGGTTGCTGTTACGCATCATACAGTGCGCCAACGCGATTTTGGCGGTCTTGCGTTTTTTGGACGGTTTGGGAAACGCGGGCAAATCGTCCACCGTCCCGGAGCCCGCGCCTTGACGCAGGATGTCCGTGATGGACACGACCCCGAACTCCAGATTGTCGAACAGGTACACGCCGGTGTCGCTCAGGTAGTGCACGTTCTCCGGAAAATACTGCTCGTCGTCCGACTCTTGCAGCATCGCACGGATCATGTCGTTGCATTTGTCGTGGCTCGCCTGTTGCAGATCGTGATTGCCTTGGATCAGGATCACCGTGTCGACCAACTTGGCTAATCCGTACACGATGCGCTTGAACAGATCCATGCCCGGGGGAGACATCTCCGTTTTGTGATGAAACACATCGCCACAGATCACGCACGCGGTCTTTCCAGAAACACGACCCGTTTGCTCTCGAATCGACGCTAGCACGTTGTCGATCACGATCACGTACCGTTCGTAGTAGGACACTCGCTCATTCCCTTTTCGCAAATGTAGATCCGCGAAATGGTAGACGCGCTCGTACATCGTCGTGCGATTTACGATGGATAAATGCGAAGGTTGTAATGGTACAAATCAATTTTTTCCTCAAAAAAATATTTTCCGCACGGCTTCTCAAGTGTTTTTGCAGCCTGCCCTTTTTGTTGAACGGTTACATTTCGGGTGTCGTGGGACGACGCGAGTGGTTATATTTTTTATTACGGATATCCGTCTTATATATAAACTATATGTAAAAACCCACACATCATGAGCTTCACCATGTTCGATCACTCACTCAGCATCCCTCAAGACGTCGTCTTCACGATCCCCGGCAACCCCACCATTATCGAGGAGGCGCCCTGCGCTTCCCACGAGCTCTGCGAGGAGGACAAACAGCCCTGCGCTTCCCACGAGCTCTGCGAGGGGGACAAACAGCCCTGCGCTTCCCACGAGCTCTGCGAGGGGGACAAACAGCACTGCGATTCCCACGAGCTCTGCGAGGGGGACAAACAGCCCTGCGATTCCCACGAGCACTGCGAGGGGGACAACGCTTCCCACGAGCTCTGCGAGGAGGACAAGCACTGCGAGGAGGACAAGCACTGCGAGGAGGACAACGCTTCCCACGAGCTCTGCGAGGGGGACAAGCACTGCGACAATTTGTTGATCTGCAAAGAGGACCAGTTGTGTTGCGAGATCGAATGCCAAATCGACTGCTTCGTCGAGGAGCTTCAGTCCATCAAGCTCAAACTTCGAAACATGCACGAGAAACACCGCAAAGTGGATTCTCAGCTCACCACTTGCATGGCGAAGTGTAGCGATTTGACGGTGGAGAACGCCGGTCTTCGTGATCAACTGAATCGTACCACCTTGAACTACGATGACTCGCAAAACTTGCTCTCCAAACTGCAAGAGACCAACAAAAATCAATCGGAAAACTTGAAACAATTGAAGACGGAGAAGCTCGTGCTCGAAACCTTTTGTAAGAAGACGTACACCGAGCTTACAACGCTGATCTAGACTCGTTGCAACACCGAAACAAAAAGGGATTGTCCATCTTAATGCCTGCGAATTTGATTTTTCTAGGCCCACCAAAACCGAGTTCGTCTCCCGGACGCAACAACGTGAATTGATGGATGCGCTTGTTGTTCACGTAGACACCGTTTCGACATCTTACGATCGGATGCACGCCGAAACGATCCCCTTGTATGCACACAAGCATAGCGTGTCGACGAGAGATCATTTTCATCGGCATGTCCAGAAGAACGATGTCGTTGTCGCGATCTCGTCCCACATGGATCAGGTTACCGTGTTGGACACGTAAGGATTCTAAATCGTACTCCGCGTCGTTCGAGACGAGATGCATGCGCGACTTGTCTGATCATATTGATTTATGATTTTATTGTTTAGATCGAGTTTAAAAAAATTGATCGTCAATAAGACTATGCGCTACAAGGGTAAAACACCTCAATACTGTTGGTAAAATTGATTTCTATCTACATTACTTGTAGTGGAGTGATATGTGAACTCATTTGTACATGAGTAAAACCGAAATGTTACAATTTGTAGTTTGTCAAGAAACAGGTTGTATGCATAGGGTTTTGGAAACTGTAAAATATTGTATTGTACATGGAGGACACAACCGATGTATTTATGGCACATGTGTCAAGCTGCGGTCTTCGTCCGAAGAATCGTTCTGTGATGTCCATAAGCAGAAACGAAAACGAAAATCTGATTTCTGATTAATCCTAAAGTTCTCGATAAAAAAACCCTACGATTCGATGTATAATGTCGAGGTTATCATTTTTTTACTCGTGATCAATTTGGACATCGCATAACTCTTCGCACAATGCATCCGCTTCCATGGACGCGTCCACCAACGACATAAACTGTTGGATTCGTTGTAATTTGTTTGCGACATCGTCTTCGTTCGGATGATCCGTCAAACGTTTCCGTAAAATAGCGACCATTCCATCGAACAACTCTTGCATGCTCGAAAACACAAAGCATTTCGCATTGGGATCATACATGATGGTTGAGGTGATTTTATCGCGAATGATACGCTTAACATATCCTTCGTCGTCGAATAACATGCGATACGGTATCCCGTACACATGTGGTTCGGTCTCGTGATTCACTATCGACGCAACGAGTTCGTAGAATGCGGTCTCCTTGGCGTGTCGAACTCCTTTCGTGCAGAGCGTGTCGACGAAGGGAAACAGGTCCGTTAAAATATGCATGATGATGATGTTTATCACTTATTGATGTCGAACTTCAAATTTTTTGTTGTGTCCACTTCAAATTAGCTTTCTTCGGGAGTCCATTCGGGTGGTTCCAATTGCAACGAGGGTTGCCCTGTGATTCGATGGATTCTGTTCGTGATGTAAAATAGGGGGGCTTTTATGTACGAGTACACTCGCTCCACAAAATCGATGTGATTGGACATCTTTTCGCATTGCAACGCGTTGGATTTGAGCAATCTTTCGATGTTGTCCAATTTGCGGTTGAGTTCCGCGATGTTCGGATCTTGCATGTTTTATTTTTGACTATTCACAACATATATATTTGCGTTTGGTCGACGTATCGTGTAAAAAAATTGAACATAGAAAATAATACAATATATCCATCACAATGACACTTTCGCAAAAGATGGAAGATCTCGTCGATGAGATCTTCCTGATTGTGAACGATCTCAAATGTGAATCGGAATGCGACGAACACGCTTCCGAGGCTCTGTCGTGGTTGAGCCAAATTCGAAACATGTATCTTTTCGTCAACATGCATTGGCGTAATCAATTGATAAAGAGAAAGGTCTTGACGGAACGTGGATGCGAAATTCCCACATTAAACGATAACATCGACTACGTAACGTACGTGCCGTTGGACGCGGAGATTCGATACGGTATGCACTCTGTTAGAATGTGCACCCAACATGTGTCTTGGATTCAGCCGGAATCGAAACGAACCGCACAACAAAAAATCGACGTCATGATGCTCCTTGACGATATCCGAAAAGAGCTGATACGTATCGACCGAAACGTGATCGGTATGAATCAAATCATGCAGAAACGCATCGAGGAGGGAGACAAATCGAGCCGCATCAATCGAATGTGTAGCCAGTCAACGCAATGTCCTCTTTGAAAATGATGGACACAAGCGCCTTGGTTTCCGGTGTGTAATACGTACGATACTCCTTGGTACCACTCACGTTGATTTTGTTGGGAGGAGTCGGTAGTGTGATATCAAAACGTTTCTTCAATTGTTCTATCTCCGTATCTAAGTTTTCCATACGAATGATTTGATCCACAATGACCTTCCCGTTTTTATCCGAAATGAAATGGATCTGTTTTTCCCATACGATCTCACCGAGTCCGCGTATCTTGTTACGGTGTTTGTACAGCAGTCGTACGAAATCGGTGAAGTTGCGCACTTTGTGCTTTCGAAGGATTCGCATTCCGTAGTTCCCCCACCCCTTGATGTCCATATGGTTCGTGTTGACATGGTTGTTGTACATGGAAACGGTACGCTCCCACGGATTGCGCACGATCGCGAACGTGTGGTTGTTGCGAACCAATTTGGGCATGTAACGACGAATGGTCGCCAAAGTGATGTGATCGTGACCACCGTTCATTCCGGGGAATATTTTTCGCAGATAGGTGCCGGCATTTTTGGGGATGTGAATGAACAGATACGGGCGTTTCTCTTTGACGATGACCAGACTCTCGTTCGGTTTGTCCACCTGATACCGTACGCATCGGACGTTCTTATCACCACATTTGCTCAACCGAATCGCGTCGTCCTTTTCGGGATCGTACTCAAATGACTGTACGACCACGTTCTTATCAACCAAGGTTCGATTGTATATTGCTACGACAAGCGCTATAAAAAAAAACCACACAAGGTACCAATACAAGGACATCGTTTATAATATCTACGAGTATTTAAATGATAGTATGAGAACTTATATCGTAATATGTTTTCTTATCCTAAGTATGGTTTTGTTGTGTTTCAAAAAAGAAGTGGAACCCTTCCAAACCGACTCCGGTCTGCAGCTGTACAGAAGTATCCCGCCGATCGTGTATCAAACATACAGCTCGTACGAAGATCTTCCGGAGTGTGTTCGAGAGGTCATGGATCGCAACAAAGCGAGAAATCCGAGCTACACCTTCAAGTTCTTCGACGACTTCGCGGTGGAACAGTACGTTCGGGATCACACGAGCCCGAAGGAGTACTTCGCGTTCCAACAGCTGAATCCCAAATGCGGCGCGTGCCGCGCCGACTTCTTTCGATACGTGGTGATCTACAACGAAGGGGGGATCTACGCGGACATCAAAACGGAGTTCAAAACACCCTTGGACGATTGGATACACACGTCGTCCAAAATCAAGATGACGGTTTGGCCTTGGATCAAATATCGTAAGCTTCGACATTTGTTTCCTAAGAAGTATCGACCCAAATCGAATAGATACGAAATCAATCAAGCCGTAATCATGTATCCGGCCAAGCACCCCTTTTTGCGGGTGGTCATCGACGAGATGGTCGAACGCATCCTTAAAAAAAACAAGAAACGCAACGACGTGTTGTCCACCACCGGACCGCACATGTACACCGCGGCCATCGCGCCTCAGTTGCCTTTCTTCGACTACGAAATGATGGAAGATGGAGACAATCTGTACAACGAGCACGTCACTTACGACGGAACTAAGGGTTGTTATCACGATGTGCAACGGAAACAAAAACGTCGTTACGACGGATTGTCGGTGACGCAGTGAACTCAAACATCAACCAGTATTTTTTCAACTACATCCTCGACGATCCACTCTGTGTTACGCAGGGTGTACTCCAAGGTGGTCAAACCGTTGAGTTTCGCGTTTTCAGTGAACTCCTCTTGATTTCCTTGTCTGAACAACGCTGTCGTGTCTTCGTCGAATTTCTTGACTTCTTTCGATCGTTTCATAGTGGAAGACATTTTCCGAGTATGAGACAAAGCGGTATAGCCCAAAGAGGAAGATTTCGGAGAGGCTCGTTTTATCCTCTCCAGTTTGTATTTGTTCGGATGCTTCATAATCCGATAGTACAACACTCGATCCTCTACCCCCCACTCGTAGATCGTGTTCGGAAACCCGTTCACGCAACGGAACACGTCGCTTTTGATTTTGCACACCGGCGAAGTGGATTTATCGTGCACGTACAACAACACGTTAGCATCTGCGTTAGTTTTCGTGTAATCGTTAGAGATCGTGTTTGATTTCGGTATCCAATCTACGTCGTGGATAAAAATATATACGTCATCTAGGTTTTTTGTTGTATTCGGTTGATCGGTAACAGTAGTACTAGTATCGCTGCCTTCTTCATCGGCGCTATCGCAGGTGTCGCTACCACCAATATCGTAAAATTTGTAGATGTTGGTAGCGTCGTTCGTCGCATCGCTCGCTTCGTCGGTAGCGTCGTTCGTCGCATCGCTCGCTTCGTCGGTAGCGTCGTTATGCTGTTCGTCGGTAGCGTCGTTATGTTGTTCGTCGGTAGCGTCGTTATGTTGTTCGTCGGTAGCGTCGTTCGTCGCATTGCTCGCTTCGTCGGTAGCGTCGTTATGCTGTTCGTCGCTAGCGTCGTTATGCTGTTCGTCGCTAGCGTCGTTATGCTGTTCGTCGGTAGCGTCGTTATGTTGTTCGTCGGTAGCGTCGTTATGCTGTTCGTCGGTAGCGTCGTTATGCTGTTCGTCGGTAGCGTCGTTATGCTGTTCGTCGAAACACACAATGACGTCTCGTGGAACGATGTTACCCACGTAGGTCTCCATAGCGTAATGAAATCCGACATTGAGAAGCTTTCCACGATTGAACTCCTTGCCCTTAGTTTGCTCGACCACAAGTAATTTGAAATTAGACAGATGTTTTTTGAACTCGGGAACAGACTTCAAAAAGGTCTTGAGGTGATCCTGTCTATTTCGATAGGGTATGATGATCAGATTCATGTGAGCAGTCGAAACCTTAATATAAACGCACACAATTAAGTTGAGTTAATAGTGCCATATAATACTTGATGCATAGTAGTGTACCAAGAAACGCTAGAATGCACGTGTGTTAAAAACCACTCCTTGCACGCGTCGGACATCTTTGTACGTTGTTTTTCGTCGATTTTATCCAGTTTATCACGCAACTCTAAGGGATGTCGTACTCGCACGTAGTGGATTCCTTCTTGGGGAGGTACAGCGTAGGAGTCCATATCGACGTCCGAAGACACCACCGGAATGGTGCCTAACGCCATGAGCTCCACCTCTCGATGACATTTTCGTCCGTATCCACGAAGACACAATCCAAAGCGACTTTTCGCCAGGAGCTCGAGATACTCTCTCGGAGTGTATTTGTGTTTGTTGCCTTTCGTGATTTCGAATCTCTCTACGACTTCGAACCAATCGGACGCACGATACTTGGCCTGTACGTCGTTCTCGATGTTCCCGATGAATATCGTATCGATCGATCGTTGAGTGGTCGCGTGGTTGGTCATCACGTCTTCGAGTATGAGCGGGTGTCTTGCCCAAAAGATCCACGGGCGTACGACGTTCGTATTCAGTTTAGGTCCGTCCAGCGCCACGGAGTTGTTTCCCAACAGCATCACATGCGCACGTTGAGCCTCCGGGGTGACCCATTGTAAAGTGGGGCGATCGTACAGACACACGTTCGGAAGCAACATGCAGTTCAAGGTGTCCGGCTTCTCAATGATCTCCAAATCGGGAACTTGATCTACCCACATACGAGCGAGCTCCCGAAAGCTGTCGTTGTTGTGCCACCAAATTCCGTCTAACGGTTGCATCGGGATCACGATCGACCATTTCCCGGTGATGGCACGGTGCACGATCATCAACTCCGCGTGTTGTTTGGAGAACTCCAACATTTTGTAGAGCATGCTGTTGAAGAACTGTTTGTCTTTGCTCGGGAAGTGCGTGTGCACGCAACGAATCGGCAGCCCTTTGTACGTCACACGTCCGTTCGCATAGTGAAAGAACTTGATCGCTTCCGCGGGAGACACGGTGTTCTCTTCCAAACGCCACCAACCCACGTTGCACTCCTCCCCAAATCGAAAGGTTTTGTATTTCGTCGCGAGATCCTCGATAGACGCTTGATCGTAGTAGCGCGATTTCTTTGTGAATTCGATCCAATCGCGGGGGACGGCTTTGTTGCGTACCCACAGCATGCCTCCGTTGTAAAGTCCGTATTTGGCGTGGTTCCACTCCGCGATATAGTGAGGGCTCACTCCTAGGTCGCACGACTCGTCCACGCAGTCCAACGGACCGAACAACGTTTGGTCTACGTCGAGATACAGCACGTCGCCGTCGCGCTCTTGTTCGAGGGCGTATTCGATCACCAACGGCTTTTGCATTTGAAAATCGCACCATGTTCGTTTGAGTTCCATCTGATTCCGCGTTTGTCCACTCCATCGATTTAAATTGACTTGGATGTGGAGCTCCAAACGAAGATAGGGGGTCAACGCACGTACGACCTCGTTCGAAGGATCGTCCAAATACAAGTAGACTCGAGCGTTCGGATGATGCAGAGAGAGCGACAGCAAAAAAGGGCGTAAGTCATCTTTGATCGGGGAAGTGCAGAGACTACAAAAAGCAGTTGGAGAACGCATTTCAATATTTTGAAAACCATTCGTTGACAGCATTTAAATGAAAACTACGAGAATGAGAGCATATGAAAAACATGGCCCTCTTCATACCTCGAGACGCCGGCTTTTTGTCCGTCTTGAATTGGTACGTAAGTGTACGTTGTTTGAACGAAAAAGTGTATCCCTTCGTCCATCGAGAGGTGCTCGAACTGGTCAACAAACGATGTAACCACTTTTGTTATTACGATACCAACGTCGAGAACTCTTGGTTTCTATTTTTCGAACCGACCGATTACACCCACAAAGCCATCGATCTTCAAACGGTGCTGCGTCATGCGCGCGACAATCGTTACACGCAAGGATGGGAGGGACGAAAGGAGCTCATGTTTTTCCCGATCGCGGATCGTTTTCGAAAATCAAACCAAGTGCAGTTCCAAAAGTGGCGCAACGAGATTAACGCTTTGTTTCGTCGCAATATTCGCTACAGTGTCCTTGTGACCGAAACGATCGCGAAAAAAGAACGCGCGTTCACACACGTGGCCAACGTGCCGAGCATGCGAAGCTTCGTGGGGGTACATTATCGCAACCCGAGTCATTGCAAAGAGCAAGGCATCGTGCATTTCAAAGACTACTTCAAATGTATCGATTCTATCTTGGAGAAACATCCTTCGCAACGGATATTCCTCGCGACGGACACGGAGCTCGGTGTGGCCGTTTTTAAGACCCGGTACGGATCTCGTCTGATATACGACACGGACGTGCATCGAACCTCCGCGGACGACTTTTTGGATTGGTGTTTCGCACGCTCGTCTCACGAGACGGACGGAGAGGGGCTCGTTGGAGGCAAAGGATACGACGCGCACGCCAAACTCGCCCAGAACCACGACAACGAACTCGGTAAGGACATGGGAGTGGAGGTGTTGGTGGACGCGGAATTGCTGAGTCGCTGCTCGCATTTCGTACACACGATCTCGAACATGACGATCGCGGTGTCGTATCTCAATCCGGATGTGATACTGATCCCTGTGAAAGAGGACTGCGTGTCGGAGTGTCCGGACAAGTCTGCAAAACAGCCGGTGTCGAAGACGGAGACGACGTCGGAGTTGTCGGCATATCAGGACATGGTGGACTCTTTGGCTCCAACGCGCGGTGGCTTGCAATTCCAAACGGACGAAATCACGGAGCTTCGAATACGTTAGACGGTTTAACATCGTAACACGTTGCACTTGTATCGATACAGGTTCGTGTCGTGCTCGTCGCAATGACTCAAGAGCGTGTTCCCTCCGATAAGCGACGCGCACGCCGAGAACGACGAGAACTTAGGAACCATGATGATTTGAGTAGCGTGCACGAGTGCGAAGAAGTCGCGATACACGTCGTGAGGGATCTCGTTTTTGAACGGCTCCACAATTTCGAACTGAGCGTTCAAATTGTCGATAAGAAGTTTTTTGTACCGAGGATCGTCGGATGTAATCGTGATCTTGACTTTGGTTTGTATTGTGTTGAGCATCGCAACGGTACGGTTGAATTTCTCCCGGAAGAAGTCGAAACTGAACTCGTCCTTTCCGCGATTGTAGAGTTTGTCCGTGGAGCGAATGTGGACCGCGATGTAGGGATCCTGGGATTCGAGAGGGTTTACGAATCGAATCCGCTTCGCGGCCTCTTGGAACGCTTGCTTCGACCACTCGTTCTTACTTACGTCGATCTCGACGGTATTCGGGCGACTGTTCGCCTCGTCTTCGATCGTGACGTTCTCGCACGCGACGAGGATCGGATACTTGCGGTCTTGGCAAGCAGCGCGCTGTCTCCAATAGTACACCCCTTTCACGCCGTGTTTCACACAGTACGCCTCCATGTGAATGAGCTGCTCGATACGATTCCCGAGACCGTCCAAACGACCGTTGAAGTACACGGTGGACGTCATTTTTTACCCACTGTAGAGATACGTTTTCTAAGTAAGATTCCGCGTGAAAGTCTGGAAAAAACAAATTTTTGTCGAATGAAAAGGGAATGGACGCCACCGTGCAAAAGGTGCTCGTCGATCTCAAAATCGTGAGTTTGGTACAACCAAAGGGACGCCTACGATTGTTCAACGAAGCGCTCGCGGTGGAGCATCCGTCGATGCTGACTCCGATCAAGCGATGTCTGTTTCGCCAAAACCGAATATTGATATGTCAACGCATACGGCAACGGGTGGTAGAGCTGGAGACCTTGTTGCAGCAGAAACACATCGACGACAACTGGATCCTCGAGGAGGTGGTGAAGCTGATCGAGCCGCTCAAACAAGGGCTGAACAATCTCAAAGAGACCTACTCGACCGACTCGCAGGTGTGCGTCTGTCTGGACTTGATGACCGCGCGGATCAACCATCTCGCGTCCGCCTATCTGATCCACGCGGCTTAATAATCCGGATGGTCGGACCTCTCCTTCTCACCGATTTCGTACATCAGCTCGTCGGACAAGAACTCCATGTCGAGCTCCGAATCACGATGGGAGTTGTACATCATCTTTTGGATGATCCGGTTGCATTCCGGTTGTCGTGACAGAGGTATGGACGGATCGCAATGCAACTTCGCGAGATTCGAAAGATGGCGCATCTCGGAACGATTCATGTTCTTCTCCATGTCGTACCTGTGCTTCGTACGCACTCGTTTGGTCGCGTAGTTATGGTTGATTTTCGAAGCGGACTTATTGTGACCGGACACGCATCGAGACACAAGCATGGGACGACCCACCGAAGCCATGTTAGCGAAGTGCTCGTACACACAGCCACGTATCGTCTCATCTTTAAATAAAAAATCACAGTGGAGGTGCTTACATCATAGGCCTCTTACCTTTAACCTTGATGGTAGAGTACCTACGCCAAGCTCGTTGAATCCTCGATATTTTGTGATAAACGTGCAATCGATACTTATCGACTTTCCCGGTGTTTCTTAAATACATAAGGGCGTATCCTACATCATATTTGTGTTTATCATATTTATGATCATTGTAGATATATGATATGTAATCATCGCGAATTTTACTGACATAACTCATTGGAATGATATCGTTGGAACCAAGGAACTCTAAGCAGTACATAAAACGTTTGACTTCACTTGAGATTTTGTGCGTCCTCCAAGATAATATAAGCAAATGATTGATCAAATTATTAATTTTGTCAAAAAACTCCTGTTGTTGGAAATTCGTAGTCACCTCCGTGTCGAATTGTAGACGTTCGGCAGCTATATATCTAGCGTTTTTATAGATAAATTGCATCGAATGCATTTTCCCGTGATACACTGCTGTGAGGAATACATGTCCTGCGGTATAGTCTCCGTTTTTGTACAAGTTTGTTAATAAATGCTCGAAACGACACGAAGCTAATTCTTGAGTGATTTGATTTTTGTTCCAATTGGATGGGAAATCGTTTGCGTTGATGGTACGTAGTAAGATTTTATGAACTTCGGTCAATCTGTCGAAAATATCAATCATTGTAAGCGGTTTTATTTTCGAAGTCAATTCTTCAAATGTAGCGACCGTCTTGTAAACATAGTGGTTCATATACAAAGCATTCGTATACCGAGTCGTTTCTTCAAAGATCTTCTGATACAAAAATTTGTAACACTCGAAATTGAGACTGTTGACTTTGATATCTACCATAAGCATGTGCACGAAGTATGACAACCATTTTGGTGACATGGCATGCTCCAATTTGGTGGTTTCCTCGTATAAAAACGTCAAGTAATGTATGGAACCGTACTTGATCGTTTGATCGAACGCTTCGGTTATAACATCCCAAGAGGGAGGACTCTTAGTAATCAATTCGAAGAGTATGTAATTGTTTCTAGGGTTATCAAGTGCCATCAAACTAAATTCGTTGATGATAGAGTCGCTCGCACCATACGTTTTTGCTAACTCAAGGAGCAACAACTCGTTGGACCTGTACGACGATGGACCGACTGCATCCTCCGCCATATTGTGGAGGATCA
>Ga0255762_10002146_pt1 | contig 16321 bp, 15 predicted proteins | sample 101ome_16_FD_179962 | JGI IMG/M metagenome (GOLD analysis project Ga0255762, IMG submission 179962) | Coastal salt marsh microbial communities from the Groves Creek Marsh, Skidaway Island, Georgia - 101401AT metaG (version 2) | ecosystem: Environmental > Aquatic > Marine > Intertidal zone >...
TCCTGGCATCAAAGCTTTGTATTTAGGTATCCAAACAAAAAGCTGATCATCGGTTTCACCTGGAGCATGAAAAAACTGAACTTCTAAACCGTCAAGATCGTGACTGTAGAAATCGCCAAATGTTATGGTTGGTTTAATGTATCCAGGAGTATCTATTCCTGTTTCAAGCTTAATCCCAATGCCACTTGATGATGTTTTGTCTTTTTCTTGGAGAATTGACCCAAACATTTTCAATGATCTTTCACTGATTAGATCCCGCTTTATGCCAAAAAAATCTCTTATCTCGGCAACAGTTGTTTCATGAGATATAACGTTTTCAATTGAGAATTTATCAACAAATGCTTGAGCTCCTAAAGTATGGTCTGCATGAAAGTGTGTATAGGCTAATGTAGTCACAGGCTTATCTGAAGGAATATTTAAATCAGCAATTACCCTGCTTGCAGTTTCAATTCCTCCCATGGTGTCCACAACCAGACTCTGAGAATTGCCTAAAACCAAAATTGAATTGGCAAGACCATAACCAACTGCCACTTTGATATTTTCATGCGGTATATAAATTTTTTCTTTAAAGTCTTGTGCAAGGTATTTTAAGTCGTCATTTTGATCAGGTGCGCTCACCTCTTCGCTTTTTTGTTCTGAATTATTTGTGTTGTCTGCACAGGATGAGAGTAGAATTATTAAAAGAAGTGAATATTTTTTAAGCATAGATTTATTTTAATCAAAGTTATCAAGCAAAGATATTTTGAATTAGACTTATTTTATGAAATTTAATTCAAAGATTGTCATTGAAAAACACGCCTATGACCTTCTCAAAGATGGGATCAAAAACCGAGACTCTTTGTTTCATACACTGGTTTTTAGTAATTTTGATGGAAAGAATATTTCCAATAAAGTTATGGTGCTTAGAGATTTCAATGCAGCAAAAAGAACCCTACGTTTTCATTCTGATTACAGATCAGATAAAGCCAAATTAATTCAGGCCAATAATAAAGCATCCGTGATTGGGTATGACCCTAATAAAAAAATTCAGTTGCGACTGACAGGAATTGCAAAAATAAATTATAAAAATAAAAAAACAAAAGAAGCTTGGAATGACTCCCAGGCAATTTCAAAAAAATGCTATTCGGTTCTTGATGGATCAAGTCACAAAATTTCTAATCCCAAAAAATATGATTTTCATATGAAAGAAATTTCAGTTGAAGAAGGTTACGAGAACTTCTGTACTATCGAATTTAATTTTATGACACTTGAATTTTTATATCTTCAACGAACCGGTCATCGCAGATGTAAATTTTCTTGGAATGCTAAGGGAAAAAAGGAAAGTTTTTGGCTCGTACCTTAGCCTGTTAGCTGGACTAGAAAGCCTTTGACAAGTGCGCTTATCTCTTCTTGATCAAGCCTCAGCTCTCTATCAACGTATCTTACTGGCCTAAACCCTGTCCACAGAGGTGCGCCTTCTTGATCGGAGATGGTGACTCTCAAATAAGCTCGATCGTAATCATCGTAGTCATCGTAAAGTACTGGGCCTGTCCACCAAGGACCATACTTTGAACGGTATGTAACGCCTCTCCTATTCTCTTCATCAAGTGACAAACTTACTTTAAATTTTAATGCTCCATTATCTTGGTCTAACACTAGGCCTAAGTTTTGCAGCTCCTCTTTAAATTCGTTATTTAAGTTACTTACAGTGAATGGGCTGACTCTAACTTCCTCAGATGAATCAGACATATCAACAGAGAAAGAGTTATAATCGGCTAGGTTAAAGTTGTTGACCTGTTCGGTGCTGACCATTGTTGCACAGGATGATAAAACGGTTAGAGTGAAGATAATTTTAAAAAAATTTTTATACATGCTTTATTTATGACTTTAATTATATATATTAGTTCCCATTAATAAAAACAAGATGAACAGCTACAAATTAATAGATAAAAAACAAAATCCATCCCTTGGATTCGAAGCAGAGAGATACCAGTTGGATGAATATGGTTCCGAGCACATACACCTAAAGAATGACTCTAAGGAATTGGTCTTCATGGTGATGTTCAGAACGATACCAGAAAACTCATCGGGTGTAGCGCACATACTTGAACACACAACACTATGCGGCTCAGAAAATTACAAAGTTAGAGATCCTTTTTTCATGATGTTGCGAAGGTCAATGAGCACTTTTATGAATGCGTTTACAGCAAGCGATTGGACAGCGTATCCTTTTGCAACACAAAACAAGAAAGATTTTTTTAATCTGCTAGATGTCTATCTCGACGCAGTATATTTTCCTATACTGGCCGAGGAAGATTTTAAGCAAGAAGGTCACAGACTAGAATTTTCAAAGTTTGATAAGAGCAGCTCCCCTCTTGAATACAAAGGTGTGGTGTTTAATGAAATGAAGGGGTCAATGAGCAATATTTCAAGCATCACTTGGCAAGCTCTGACCAAAAACCTTTTCCCAGATTTAACCTACAGGCATAACAGTGGAGGTGATCCAGAAACAATCATTGAACTGACTCATGACTACCTCAAAGGTTTCCATAAAAAGTTTTACCACCCATCAAATGCGACCTATTTCACATGGGGCGATGTCAGCGCCAAAGAAATACAAAACTTCATTGACAAAAAATTGGCGCAAAAGTTTAAAAGAATCGATGAAGCAAAATTAGAGATAGTAGAAAACCAAAAACCCTTCAATAAAAGCGTAAGCGCAGAAGAACCCTTTACCCCAGTATCGCAAGAACAAAGTGGCTATCAAAACTATACAGCCTGGGTTCTTGGTGAAAGCTTTGATATTGAACAACTGCTTGAAGCGCACTTGATATCATTGCTGCTGCTAGGTAATTCTGCTTCTCCGCTCTATAAAGCACTTGAATCTAATGATATTGGAAAATCTCCTGCTCAAATTTTAGGACTCGAAGATAGTATGCGTCACTTAATGTTCATTTGTGGTATTGAAGGTTCAGAAAAAGACTCTCAGGACAAATTTAAAAAACTACTAGATGAAACTTTTGGTGATATTGTTAAGAATGGTTTCTCACAAGACCAAATTGATGCCGCATTCTACCAGCTAGAACTTAACAGAAGGGAAATCTCATCAGGGTCGATGCCATATGGTTTGCAAATACTTCTTTCTATGGCTCCTGGAGCGCTCTATAAAGCTGATCCAATTGCATTATCGAATGTTGATGAGGCTTTGAAATCTCTTAAAGAAAAAATTAAAGATAGCAGCTACCTGCAAGATTTGGTAAAAAGGTTTTTTGTAGATAATCAACACAGAGTTGACCTAGAAATGGTTCCAGATATGGAACTAATCAACAGCAGAGAATCTAACTTTACAAAAACATTGGAGAAAATTAAATCCTCAATGAGCAGTCGAGAAAAACTTGAATTAGTGAACTCTGCTAAGGCGCTAGCGGAAAGACAAGAAGCTGCACCCGATAAAAATTTACTTCCAAAACTTGAGCTATCAGATGTGCCAAGTGAAGTTGTATATCCAGCTACAAAAAAACTATCAACGTTTGGTTATAGCCCAATATTTTATGATCAAGCTACCAATGGTTTGACCTATAATTCAATATCTAGAAAGGTTAATCTCAGCTCAATTGATGAAGTTGGCGATTTAATGCTGCTGACAACGCTTATGGGCAAAGTAGGTGCTGGAGATATGGACCACATCAAACTACAAGAGTCAGTAGCAAAAGTATCTGGAGGCATATCTGCATCAACCCATTTCTATTTTGATAACAACATGCAACTAAAAGGGAGGGTTGCTCTGTCATCAAAATACTTGCCAGAAAATAACGATGAAGTCTTGGATTTAATGTTCAAAATACTTGATTCCTCTAAGTTTGATGATGAAAAGAGAATCAAAGAGCTTATGTTTCAAAATTTTATGGGCATACAGCAGTCCATTGTAGAAAATGGCCATAGGTTTGCGATGCTTTCAGCATCAGCAATGCATAACCAACTTGGCGCTCTCCACGAAATAAGTGGTGGTCTTTCCTCATTGTTTAAATTTGCTCCTTTTATTTCCAACAATGAAGAAGATGCTAATAAACAAATCCAAAAAATTGCAGATCTCAGTGTAAGTCTTAAAGATAATGCGAATGAGCTCGCAATTATTTCAAATATAAAACCTAGCAAAGAACAGCTGAATTTTATAAAGAATATAAATTTCAATAAAGATGGTGATTCAGCCATTAATTTTGATTTTAAGCCTGCTTTTTTAAAAGTTGCAATGCCAATAAATACTCAAGTTAATTTTTCAGCAATGTCGCTTGATGCACCCTCTTACTCTCCGGAAGAGTCACCAAAATACCTCCTTCTTGCAAGTCTCTTAAGGAATGAATTTTTGCACAGAAGAGTGCGCGAACAAGGTGGAGCATATGGTGGCGGAGCTATTTATGATCCTTTTGCAGGAGCATTCAAATTCTTTTCATACAGAGATCCAAGATTTATTGAAACTTTTGAAGACTTTACTGAGTCATTCAAATGGGCAACCAAAGGTGATTTTGATGATGAAATGATTCTTGAAGCTAAGCTATCTGTATTATCGGATATCGATAAACCTGCATCCCCTGCAGGAGAAGCATTCAAGGATTATAGATTTAATATTGAAGAAAAATCACAGAAAATTAGATCTCAATACCGAAAGAAAATTATCAATACCTCGCGAGAAGAGATTATCGAAGCAGCAGAGCAACTAAAAGGGCAACCTAATAGCTGTTTTTCTATCATCAATCCGAATCTTGAGAAAAAAGCATCCGAGGAAGGATTCCAGATTAGAAGAATCTAGAGGGCCTAAATTCTTTCAGCAAAGTACTGCTTACGCCATCTAAAATTTCCTGAGAAGCTACCTTGGCAACAATTGCAGCCAAACTCACACCACTATGCATTGTTGCGATATATGAATTAGGCCGGTTAGGTAGCCAACCAATAATTGGCAAACCATCTTTAGGTAATGGACGCCAACCAATTGAAATTTGATCCAGGTCTAAATTTAATTTTTCTTGAAATAATAAATTAGTTTGCTGCAGCAATCGTTCGCCGTGCTGTTTTCCAATTATTTCAGGAAACTTATTTGGTTTTTGTTTAAGCCTTTCTTTATGAGTTGGGGGTGCTCCAGTTTGCTCACCAATGACAACAACACCATTATTTTGTTGATGTAAATGAATTCCCGGCCCAATTAGCATTCGATTCATTGCATCTTTAGTTGGCTTGGATTTTAAAATAATACCCGGTGTTGCTTCTTTTAAAAATGATTGGCCTGTCAAAGCATTGGTGTCGATACCAGAAGTGAAAATTACTTTATCCGCTTCAATCTCTCCTTGGTTAGTTTTAACTGAAAGCAATTTTCCATTTTTGTAGTTCGATGAGAGGTACTCACAAGGGTAAATTATCTTGCCGCCATATTGTTTTATTTGATTTGTTAGTTTATGAATTGCGTCCAAAGCATCAATGGCGCCATCGGATTTTGAGAAAATTACTTTCGTATTCTTTTTAAAGATAACTTTTGGTTCCAATTGATTTGCATCTGATGTAGAAATTACTTCGACAGGTGTGTATTGCTTATACCTCATAATATTTGCAAGTTGTTTGAATGAATCTGTTTCTATCTGCTTATTTGCAAACCACTCTAAGGACCCAGACCATTTAATCTGGAAATTTAATTCAGGAGCTAAACTCTTATAAGCATCAATGCCTAATTGTGAGAAGAAGTTATAGGCATAAGGCTGTTTAGGATAAGTTGCATTAATCCACGAGAAAGAATTACCGCTTGCTTGTGAGCCTGGTTGCGCTTTATCAATTAAAGTTACATTGGCACCAGCCTTGGCCAACTCATAACCTAATGCAGAGCCAACTATTCCAGCTCCCACGATGACTATTCGGTCTTTTTTTGTTGATGTGGACGAACCCAAATAAGTTGATACTGCTAGCAGTGCAAGAAGTTTAAGAAAATCTCTTCTATTCAATTAATTAATCAAAAATGTTCCACCATTTTTTTGGCTTTTCAATTGGGCAGTTATTTAACTGTCGCTTGTACCTGATTGAATCAAATTTTACTTTTTTTGCTACTTCAAGCAGCCAGTCTTTTTGTTTGTATGAACCTCTTTGAAAGCCGCCATAACCTTCGTGATATGCCACATATAATTTATCAACTTCATTCAATCTGATTCCAGATCTTGGTGCTTTGGAAAGATACCATCCAACAAAATCTACGGAACTTTCAAAGCTGCTTCTGCTAGCGCGATAATTTCCCGTTTCTTTTTTGTATTGATCCCAAGTAGCATCGACTGCTTGGGAATAACCTCTAGCACTTGATGGTCTTTTCCAAGGGATAATGCCTAATATTTTTTCCCTATCTGGTGCCGCATTTGGGTCAAAAGAGGACTCTTGTCTAATTATTGCCATAAGGGTGCTTGGCTCACTGCCCCACTTCTCACTCGAGTTATAGAGCATGTTTCTCCATCTTGGGTTCTCGTCAAGAATTTGACAGATATCATCTTGATTAGTTGGAATGCTTACAGCGCAACCAGAAAGAAAAAATAAAATTATAAGAATAGAGTGTCTCATCATAGTTTTAAGAAATCGCTTAACTTATCTTCTGTAATTAATTCTATGCCAAATTCAGTTGCTTTTTTTAGTTTTGACCCAGCATTTTCACCAATTATTAAATAATCTGTCTTTGAACTTACCGCAGATGAGGGAATGCCACCTCTTTGCTTAATTAATTGCTTTAGCTCATCTCGGCTAAAATTTTCAAATGAGCCTGTAATAACAATTTTCAGATTATCTAAATGACTGTCTTCGCCAACAATAAAATCTTGAATACTTAACTCATTTAGCAAGCTATCAATACCTATGGGGTCCTGTTGAAAAAAAATAACAATGTGCCTCGCAACAACTTCTCCAATATTATCCATTTGCATCAATGAATTAAAATCTGCCGTTCGTAGATTCATAAAAGTCTTAAAATATCTTGCTAAAGAGGAGGCTGTAGTTTCACCAACTTCTGGAATACCTAAAGAGTTAATAAACATATCTAAAGTTGGCGATCTAGAAGCTTCAATGCTGTCAAAAAGATTATCAATAGATTTTTCACCAAACCCCTCTAAGTTTTTCAACTCATTTTCATATTTTTTTAGCTTATAAAGATCGGCTACTTGTTTTACATACCCCAGGTTAATAAGGTGCTTATTGATCTTATAGCCTAAGCCCTCTATATTCATAGCTTTTCGTGAAACAAAATGCTCAAAAAATCCAAATAACTGTTTCTTGCATGACATGCCATTAGTGCATTTAAGAAAGGGTCCATCCACATGCAATTTAGAATTACAGGACGGACATGCATCAGGAATATTTACTGGCTTGGCTCTTGCATCGCGAACATCATGGTTAACTTTTACAATTTGGGGGATCACATCACCAGCACGTTTTACTAAGACTGTATCGTTAACCATAATATCGAGTCGCTTAAGTTCATCCATGTTATGTAATGAAACGTTTGCAATATTTGCACCTGACAAAAGCACAGGCTCAATTTGAGCAAATGGAGTCACCACGCCTGTTCTGCCGACAGAAAAAAGCACATCATTCACTCTGGTAAATTTTTCTGAAGCTGGAAACTTCCAAGCAACAGCCCATCTTGGTGCTTTAGAAACAAAACCTAACTTTTCTTGCAATTGAAAATCATTAACCTTGACTACAGCACCATCAATTTCGTATTCAAGATCATCTCTTGAGCTTAAAATAGCTTTAACAGCACTAGTCACATGACTTATATCACCGTAACTAGTTAGCTCATTGGTAGGGAAATTGTTTTTCTTTAAGAAGCTAAAAAAATCCTGTTGAGATGAAAAACTAATATCGCCAGAGCAGCCACCCAATGCATAAAAAAAGATATCAAGTGGTCGAGACTTCACAATTGCACTATCTAAATTTCGTAATGTGCCTGCAGCTGCATTCCTAGGACTAATAAACTTTTTTCCATTGTCTTTTTCTAGACTGTTATTTAATTTATTAAAATCATTAAGACGAAAAAATATTTCCCCTCTTAGCTCTATTACATCTGGCACATTAAACCTGATTTGATCTGGAATATTTTTTATTTGTTTGACATTTTCTGTTACCAATTCCCCAACAGCGCCGTCCCCTCTTGTTACTGCCTTGGTAAGCTTCCCTTTCTCATAAGTTATTGATATACCAATACCATCGAATTTTGGTTCAATAGAATATTCAATATTTTTTTGGCCAGTCCATTTGATGATTCTTTCTTCAAACTTATTAAATTCACCAATATTAAAAACATTGCTAAGCGAAAGCATAGGCTTTAAATGTGCATGCTTCTCAAACCCTCTCTTTGGTTTTGACCCAACACTTAAAGTTGGTGAGGCTTTATCTGATAACCCTATTGATCCCTCTAGATCTTTTAGTCTGGAATACAAAGCATCGTATTCAGCATCTGTAATTTCAGGGCTATCATCCTGATGATAAAGCTTGTTGTGTCTTTCAACCTCAGCTCTTAACTTACTTAATTCTTCTTCTCGCGACATTGTTCCCAAGATTTATATCAAGTTCAGCTGCTCTTTCTTTATAGTTAGTAACGGTCTGGTCTGACACAGGATTAAAATCATCATCTAATAATTTCATTTCAAATGAGGTGGCTAAATTCCTTGCCAATGCAATCATACTCTCAAAAACTTTAAGGATATTGTTTTGCCCTTTTAATGGCAGTAAAAAAGTTAACAAAGCTATAGAAGTTTCTGCAGATAAATCTTTTTCAGCCTCACCATTAAGCAAATAAAAATAAGTAATGTGATTAGCACTGATTTTTGCAAATACTTTTCTTCTGTCGTCAAATGTAAGGCCGTTGGCAATTAATTTGGTGTGCAGTAAATTAAAATCAGGTCTTTTTTCTGTTTTTGCAAGAAGATGAACACTCAAGAATTTATCTTCATTTGGATCCTCGAGGTCAAATTCAGCTTGAGTTGGAATCCTAATCTCATTCTTTACTTCAATGGTAGTTCTTTCATTAGGCATATTGATGGGGCTGTCATCTAAATCTTTCGAAAAAATAATTTTATTGGAGCTAAAAATTCTTTTCCTTAATAGATAAGTGAGACCGCCAATTATTGAGGTGCCAAGAAAAAAATAAATTATGTACCAATATATTGGATTCAAGATTGTGCCATCTCCATTGCTTGCTCCACATCCACAGACACAACCTTAGAGACACCTAAATCTCTCATAGTTACCCCTAGAAGGTGTGAGCTTTTTTCCATGGAAATTTTATTATGAGTTACAAAAATAAATTGTACTTTCTCAGACATCTCTGACACCAAATTGATAAATCTTGCGGTGTTATCATCATCAAGTGGTGCATCAACCTCATCCAATAAACAGAATGGCGCTGGATTGATTGAAAAAAGTGAAAAAACCAGAGCTAAGGCTGTCAATGCTTTTTCACCACCGGACAACTGAGATAACTTGGTATTTTTCTTACCAGGCAGTCTAGCCATTAGCACAAGGCCAGAGTCCTCTGAATCGTCTTGTAGATTAAGTTTGGCAAAACCACCACCAAAAAGCTTTGGAAACATCTCTTCAAGATATTTATTTACTGAATTTAGGCATTCATGAAATGACTTGTTTGATTCACGGTCGATCTTTTTAATTGCTTCATCAAGCTTATTTAATGAAGTCTCCAGCTCCTCAATCTGACTTGTCAGCGTCTCTTTTCTTTTTTTCTCAGCCTCAAGAGTTTCAGGAGCAGCAAAGTTAATGGGTCCGAGGTTCATGATTCTTTTTTGAAGTTTTTCTAAAGATATAAGAACTTCATCGTATTCTCCTTCAATATCTTTTACTTCATTAAAAACCTTAATCCTGTCTTCTTTTTCCTTAATTTCAATCTCGATGCTTCGCTTGTTAAGTTCTTTTTCGTTCCTGTCTCGAATAACCACATCCTTTTCAGTTTCAAGCCTTGAAATCTCATGTTCAAAAGACCTTAGTTCTTCGCTTGATTTATCCTGATTGCCTCTGAGCTCGATGACAGTAAGCTCTTGCGTCTTTCTAAGCTCAATTAAGTCCGAGAGATTGGCTTTCTCTGTTGTTGTATCTTTCGCCAATGATTTAATTTCATTTTCAATTGCCACTATTCTTTCTTCAAAATCTTTCTTTAGGCTGTTGATGGTCAAAATGTTCTCATTGGCCTCACCCACACCAGTTTTATAGCCATCTATCCAAAAATTAGATAAAGATTTTGTAACTTTTTTTTCAGTTGAAACATCGAGACTTAATGATTTTGTTTCTTTGCTGGCATTTGTCTGCAATTTTTTTTCTAGTTCAGAGCTTAGATTTTCCTCAGCTGTAGCAGAATTTTCAGAACTGTTTAGTTCGGCAATATTATGCTGAATTTTTTCTTTTTCTTTGGTTAAGTCTTCAACTCTTTGCTTGCTCGCCTTTTCTTTTTCTTCTACCAATGAAATTTTAGCTCCCGTTTCAAAGAACTTCCTTTGCTCGTCTTCAAGCCTCTTTAACCCCTCCATCAATGTAGTCTTGACTACATCTCTTTTGGAGACAAATGAAAGTTTTTGGGCCTCTAAGCCTTCAATGTCTGTATCGATTGATTTGTTTTCTTTCTCGGAATTTTTTCTCTTGGCATTCAACTCATCAAGCTCATTCTTAATTAGGAATTTTTGAAATTGCTGCTCTTGATCACGCAACTTTTTGTATTTAGTTGTTAGGTTGGCTTCGGCATTCAATCTTCTAATTGATCTTTTAACCTCGTCTTCCAAATCTTTCAATCTAGATATATTCTCGGAAGTTCTTCGTATTCGTGATTCCGTCTCCCTCTTTCTCTCTTTATATTTTGTTATGCCAGCAGCTTCTTCAACGTAGCTTCTTAGCTCCTCTGGTTTTGCTCCAACCAAGCTGGAGACAATCCCCTGTTCAATAATTGCATAGCTATTTGATCCCAAACCAGTGCCCAAAAACAAGTCTTGCACATCTCTTCTCCTGGCAACGGCGTTATTGATAAAATACGTTGACTGACCATCTCTTGCCATTTCTCTCTTAACACTGACTTCGTTAAATTTTAAATATTCGCCACCTAAAAAATTCTCTGAATTATCGAAAGTTAATTCCACTGAGCAGTGGCTTACAGGTTTACGATTATCGGATCCATTGAATATGACATCTTGCAAACTTTCACTTCGAAGGCTCTTCGGAGAAAGCTCTCCCTTGACCCATTTAATGGCATCTATGATGTTTGATTTTCCACATCCATTAGGACCAACAATGCCACACATTATTCCAGGGAAATCGACAGTTATTGGGTCAACAAAACTTTTAAATCCTGCTAGTTTTAAGCTTTTTAGTCTCATTTAGATTTTTTAATAGTATAAATTGTAACCACTGATATGGATATAATTAAAGCTATTAAAGGAGCAAGAAATATTAGCGGATTCCTTTTCTCAACATCATTTAAGAGAATGTAGTCTCCGTACCTTTCGCTCATAGTGTCATATATTTCGTCATTCGTTTTATTGGCTAAAATCATTTGGGCAATTTCTTCTTTTAGATCTTTTGAAATTGGCGCATTTGAACTGGAAATATTGCCATATGAACATTTTGGGCAACGGATATTGTCTGAAAGATAATTAAGCCTTTTAAGTTGCTGCTCATCCAATCCAGGATATAACTGGTCTGAAGAAATAAAAAAACTTAAGAAAAAAATACTAAAAAAAGTCGCTAAATTCTTCATCCCATACCTGTTGGTTTACTTCCCCGACTCTATGTTTAACAATCTTACCGTCAATTAGCAAAAAGGTTTCAGGAGCTCCCGTTACCCCTAGCTTTAGAGCATATTTGCCGTCGTAATCGTGAATAGAATAAATATACGGATCGCCGTTTTTATCAAGATACTTAATAGCATCACCAAGCTTATCTTTGTAATTGATCCCTATTACATCAATGTTATAAGTGTCACTTAGCTCATTTAAAAAGGGGTGTTCAACTAAGCAAGTAATGCACCAACTGGCCCATACATTAAGCAAGACCATGCCTTTGTTGAGTTCAGTTTCATCAACTTTCTCACCATTGAGTTTTAAAAGCTCAAAACCACTGGGTAAACCTTTCCCTTCTTGGGTTTTTACATTTGATATTTTTGGAACATTCAAAGATAAGGCAAAAAACCAAACCAAAGCTATCAATAGCACTGCCGTTAGAAGAACAATAATTTTTTTCATCATGCTCTCCTTATCGTTCCATAAAGCATAGAAACAAGCAATAAACCTGCTGAAAGCCATATTATAAAAATGCCGTACTTGATCGAAAAAGCTGCTGACCAAGATCCATCTTCAAACCTATCTCCAAGAACAATTAAGTAATCTTTTACAATATTGGAGTTAACAGCAGTTTCCGAGATGATTTGTCCTCCCACTTTGTAAATCCTTTTTTCAGGAGTAAGAGCAAAATTTTCATTGACTATAAAGTTTGCTTTAACAGAATCAAAATTTTGCTCGGCCACAATATCAATACTTTCAAATTGAATCTCAGCATTCATCACTTTTATTTCATCTCCTGGAGAAATTCTAATATCAACACGTTCTGAAAAATTATGGTTAAAGATAATCGCTAGTGTCATTAAAGCCACTGAAAAATGTCCTAAAACCTTATGAGGTTGGATTAAGGTTCTTCTTTGCTTGAAATCGTAAATTGCTTTTATTACCAAGACTACCAAAAACACAAAAGAAAAAATGAGGTTCAGGTATACGTTTGCTGGCAAAACTATAAAAAGCACTATTGCTAAAACAACCAGTAAACCGCTAAGCTTAAAAATTGTTTTTTTACTTAAACTCATAAATTGCTCGTAGGTAAATAATGCGATCAAAACAAGCACCAAGGGTGAAATGAGCTGAGAAAAATAATCTGGACCAATGCTAAGCTTTTGTCTGAATATAACTTCGGTAAGTATTGGGTACAAGTGCCAATAAATACAACCAATAAAATACCCGATAACACAATGTTATTGAGAACCACTAGATAATTTCTTGAGCCTAGTTTTGGCCAGGCAGATTCCATTTTTGTAAAGTTTTTTATAAAGAGTGCAAATGATATAAATGAGAATGCGGCAAAGATGCTAAGCAAGAAAATTCCTCTAGAGGGGTCAGCTGCAAAACTGTGAACGCTGTTGAGGATTCCAGAGCGCACAATGAATGACCCAAAAACTGAAAGTAAAAAAGTAAGGATTGCTAAAAACACCATCCATGAAAGCAATAGCTTATCGCGACTGTAGACTAAAGAGTGGGTCAAAGCAGTCCCCGCTATCCAAGGCATAAGGGAGATATTCTCAACAGGATCCCAAAACCAATATCCACCCCAACCCAATTCATAGTAGGCCCAAATCGAACCAAGCAATATGCCAAAAGATAATGTAAACCATGAAATGCCAGCCCATATCTTTAAATGCTGAAATAATTCTTTTGAAAACCCACTAAATAGACCCGCAATGACATAACAAAAAGTTACAGCATAGAATACATAGCCAGAAAAAATTATCGGAGGATGAATTGCCAGTAAAGGGTCTTGGAGCAAGGGGTTAAGGTCTGCTCCATTTACTGGAGCAAAGTCCAACCTTAAAAATGGACTTGATACAAAAATCATGAAAAGCAAATAAGTGAAAACAATAATGCCTTGTGATGTTATGACATAGGGTGTGAAAGCATGGTCTTTGCTTATATACAGACCAACAGAGCTTGCAAAACTTAAGAGAAGAATCATTAGAAAGAATGAGCCCTCATGGGCCGACCAGAAAGCCGAGACTTTGTAAAAGGTTGGCAATAATACGTTTGAATTTTGAGCTACATAGAGAAAGGAAAAATCATTGGTCAAAAATTTGGATAACAGGTATATAGCGCCCCCCAAAAGAAATAGACACGTGGCATAGCTAAGATTTTTAGCGAGTAGTATTTTTTGTTTTAACGAAGCAATAATCTGAAGTGAAGCAGAAAATAATGCTAGGCCTAAAAAAATATTGCCTAAGACATCGGGGCTGATATTAATTTTCCACCTCTATTTTTATTGGCATATAATTCTCATCGTGTTTAGCTAATATCTCCTCTGCAACAAAAATCTCTGCATCTTGGTCATAAAAACCTGAAGCAACTACCCCACTATTTTCTTTAAACAAACTTGGCAAAACACCGGAATAATTTACAGTCATTGAATTTTTAAAATCTGTAACAACGAAGGTCACATCAAGCTCACTTCCAGTCTCAATAGAATCAATTGCAACCATACCGCCAAGTTTAAAGCTGCCATCTATCTCATACTGACCTGATTTGGCCTGAGTTGGAGTCAAATATAGATCAATGTTTTTATTCATAGCCTGCAGAACGAAGTAAATAATGGCTACAGCAGCAAATATAAATGTACAAATTAAATAAATTCTATTTGCTCTATTTTTTCTAATCATAATCCTCTAGCAACTCCTTTACTTGACTACGAAATTTGATTTCAACGAAAGCTCCTAATCCAATTAATGTTGCAAATGCAATAAAGTAGCATGCGTACACTAACAGCAAATTATCCATTCAATAACTCCCGAACTTTCTTTGTGTTTGAATTTCTAGATAAGATTTCAATCTGTATATTTCGACTGAAAATAAAGAAAGCCAAAAAAGCAAAAGATAAAATCATAAGCGGCAAGGCATACAGCATTTCTGCATCGATTGAGCTACCACTAAAGGTGATGCTTGCACTCTGATGCAAAGTGTTCCACCACTCTACAGAAAATTTAATTATTGGAATGTTTATGGCGCCAATAATAGCGACAATTGAGACAATTTGGTCTGCAGTTTCTTTTGAATTAAATGAAGATTTTAAAGCCAAGATCCCTATGTATTGAATTAGCAATATAAACGTTGAAGTAATTCGCGCATCCCATACCCAATAGGTTCCCCAAGTAGGCTTACCCCATAACGCGCCCGTCACTAGAACCAATGCTGTAAATACCAGACCAATGTTAATAGCTGAGCTTAAAAATATAGCTGAAATTTTAGTTCTCCAAACTAAATATATGAATCCATTTATGGCCATGAAAATGTAAACCAATTCTGAAAAAATAGCAGAGGGAACATGAACAAAAAGAATTCGATATACCTCAGATTGAGTAGCATCCGCTGGCAAAATAAATAAACATAGATATGCAACCAACAAAAATGATATAGCTCCAATACCAAGCGACCATAAGGCTGTAGCTCTACAAAATAAGAACACCTTCTCCAACAAAAAATATTTTGCAATGTATTTGTACATGTTATCTACTCTGAATTTCCAAGACTTTAGCTGTTAAATAATTTATAAAAAATAATCCAAAAATAAAATAAGCCATTAAGAAATAAAAGTTTGGCTCCCACATACCATCTACCACCAAACCTTTAACTAAAATTATAAAAGGTATCAAAAGTGGAATAATAATTAGAGCGTTCAAAGAATTATTTCTTCTTACCGAAACTACGCTACCTAGCTGAAAGAAAAAATTGAGAGTCAAAAGAGAAACTAAGTAAGCAAAACTAAAGCTAGCATCACTCATGCCACTGGGCACTGAACCAAAAACAAAGTTAAGTCCAAGCATTGGTATAAAAATAAACATTAATTGTGTGACGTACTTTGCGAAGAAGTAATTAAAAACGTTGCTTTGCTCACACAAGAGCTTCTCGATGTATCCATTTAGAAAATCATCCTTAAATGTATTTTCAGAAATAATTAATACGGTAATAAAAGAAGCAATAAATAAACTTGCGTACTGAAACAACTGCCCTTCATCAAGTATGAGAAAGATAAGAAATATTACTGAAAATACTGATAAAGGTAGGTAAATATTTTTTGGCACACCAAAAAACAACAATAACTCTCTCTTTAGGGCACTAAGCATAACTACTCTCCATATGGATAATATTGCTGCTTGAAATAATCTGTTGGTGATTTGCAGCCACAATGGTTCCACCCTCTTTTACATGTTCTGCAAAAATACTTTCTATAGTAGCAACACTGGTATCATCTAGGCCGGCAAATGGCTCATCTAAAATCCAAATGCTTTTCTCAGACTGCAAGGTTCTTTGTAGTGCTATTTTTCTTTTCTCCCCATATGAAAGGTTGTTTAGTTTTTGATTTCTCAACTTAAAAATATTAAGTCTTTGAGCTAAAGCTTTATCTATAATTTTTCTATCTAAGGCAAAATTTTGCCTGAAGCTCAATTCTTCGACCATTGCATTGGAATGGCCCAAGTAGGATATATCTCCCCAAACATCTTGTTGTGTATTAAGACTGTTTG
>Ga0255762_10002159_pt1 | contig 16233 bp, 11 predicted proteins | sample 101ome_16_FD_179962 | JGI IMG/M metagenome (GOLD analysis project Ga0255762, IMG submission 179962) | Coastal salt marsh microbial communities from the Groves Creek Marsh, Skidaway Island, Georgia - 101401AT metaG (version 2) | ecosystem: Environmental > Aquatic > Marine > Intertidal zone >...
GGAAGGAGATGTCCTTTATTACATGTCGAACTGAACAAAGAATCGGACGTGACAATGTACTTAACTAAACGAGCGAAAACATACCTGAGCGGATGCCTGTTATTTGCGCTAGCCGTAATGAACCAACCAGCTCTCGCCGCATCAGTCAAAGGCACTGCACCCTCTGGTGCGGAAGTCTCAATCGAAATCAAAAAGGCGCCCGCGCTGAAGTACCCCAAGAGAGCTGAACGCCTGGGAGTCGAGGGCTACGTGGTGGTAGCGTTTGATCTCTCGGCAAACGGGGACATTCTCGACCTTCGCGTGGTAGAGGCCGAACCGAGGATGGTCTTTGACAAATCGGCCATGAAATTTGTCAAAGGAATGAGGTTCGAAGTCCCTGAAGAGGACGGCACGCCGGTTATGGCGCGCGATATCCAATTCAAAGTCGGCTTTCAATTGAAGGACAGATTTAGATAATGACGATCAAAAGCAAAGTACTGCTCATTATCCTGCTCGGGATTAGCAGCCTGTTCGCGGCAAATTTCTATTCCTCGCAACAGATGAATGTGGCCAACAAGCTCTACAGCGCCGAAGAGAGTATCACCGCACATACCTCTGCCTGGTTCAGCAATATGGACACCCAGTTTGTGTCCAACCTGCTCACCTTTGACCCCTTGGATGGATCCGAGAGTAACTCTGGCTACTGGGATCCTGACACCGACGTATTTTACGGATCAGATGATGCAAACCCGCTTTACGCCGCAATAGCGGAAAAAGACGCCGAGACTGCGGCAGAGCTTTTTGAGCAAATCTTCTCCAATGCGGTGATGGAGGAGCAAATTACATTTGCTATTGCCTACGACAAGCGAGGCCTGCAACTCTACTGCGAATCCGGCCTCTACCTGGTTGGCGTTGATCCATGTGAGGAGTCGGCGCAGCCAGATTATTTCCTCAAATTTGGCTCTTTTATCAGCTCCTTGGAAAACGGCTCGGTCAGGAGAGTCACCCAAATCAATGACCTGTCTGGCGATATGCCAGTATCGATCAACGACACCCTCGCATTCCCGTTGACTGACAAGAATGACGAGATCATTGCAATGGTGGTTGTGGGTCGCAATGTGATTGACAGTCTTGAGCAGTTCTCCGAGAACTTTGAAATCGAGACAGCCATCGCGCTCGGTGAAAAGGCGCTCACCGTCCACGACTACTATGAAGAAGAACGCCCTGAGGAGCTGAGCGCACTGATTCGCAGCGGCCTGGCGTACTCTCGCGAAGAAGGAACCTTTTCATACAGTTTTATTGCTGAGGAGTTCGGTAACCGCATTTCATCGATCCCCTTTAGTAAGGAAATTAGAGCCAGTGATCTGAGGATATTGATATTCGATGATCAGGCCGAACTTCTGGCGGCGCTGAAGGAAGCCGAGACCACCGCGTTTATTATTTTCGTTGTGGTGTCACTCGTTATTCTGGGATTGGTCTTCCTCGTCACCACCTCCTCCTTTAATCGCATTCTGGACGCGATTCACCTGCTCGAGAGAATGGGAGAGGGCGATCTCTCGATAGAGCCAGTGCATGCTGTGGGGGCTTTCTCCTCCAAAAATGACGAAGTGAGCCGCTTGCAGAGCACCATCGAGGACTACCGAAATCATCGTCTGGAGGCGGAGGAGCATCGAAAAGAGCGCGCAGTACGTCGAGACGAGCGCGACAGAATCATGTTCGACAAAATGTCTCTGCTCGCTGACCAGCTAGAAGGCCAGGCGCGGTCGATGCTGAAACAGGAAATCAGTGATATGCAGAACTCAGTGTCCTCTGGTAGCGATGAGGAGAAAGAGCGCGCTTCGATAGAGATCATGTCCCGCGCGTTCTCGAAAATGTCAGATGAGGTTTCGACGCTCATCGACGCGCGAACGCATGAACTGGTGGCAGCAAAGGACGAAATCAACAGCTCCATTCGGTATGCGGCCAAACTGCAAAATGCGCTGTTACCCAAAACCATGCCTGGTGACTTGGATATCAAAGTTGAATGGCGTCCAAGGGACATGGTCGGCGGCGATATCTACTTCATCAAAGACCTGCCAGACCGGGTTTATATCGCGGTCGTGGACTGCACCGGTCACGGCGTGCCCGGCGCTTTCCTCTCGATCATCGCTAGAAGCCATCTGGACAAAGCGATTGATCTGGAGAACTACCAAAGCGCAGGCGCTTATCTGTCCTCGGTCAATGAGCTCCTAAAAGAAACTCTGTCGAGAACCGACCAGAAAAACACAAATGAAGAAGGCTTTGACGGCGGTGTATGTATTTACTATCGCAAGGAACACAAGCTGGAGTTTGCGGGCGCCAAATCCTCGATTTTCAATGTTAGCGGTATCGATGCCACGGAAACCAGCGGGGATCGCAAGTCGGTCGGATCAACCAGAATGGCTTCGGATTTCGTCTACACCACACATGAAATTCTCTCCCCGAAAGGGGCATTCGTCATGCTCACCGATGGTATTACCGACGTCATGAGCCCAGCTGAGAAGCCCATCGCGTTTGGCCGACGTAGAGTGTTAAAAATATTGCGCGAGGCGACCGACAAAACGCCGGAGAATATCGTGAATAACATCATGAGCAGCGTAAATTTATACCGGGGCGATGCCCCTTTCAGAGATGACCTGACGCTACTGGCGTTCTCGCTCATCGAAGGCAATGACGAAACCGTGGTAGCTGAAGTTGTTGGAGAAGACCCATGATTTTTGAAGCTGGCCAGCGCACACCTCAGGTGGAACTCACACCGACATCTTGTCTCATCCGCGGCGAGTGCTACCCGGAGAATATTTCGGAGTGGTCCGATCCGGTACTCAAGGCGCTGGAGGAGTGTCTCGGGAATGATGAGAGCGAGTTCAAAGTGGATATCGAGCTCTATTATTTCAATAGCTCCTCAGCCAAGTTTCTGTTCGATTTTTTCGAATTTCTGGAAGAAAGCGCCGAGGGCGGCAAAGCCATTACCGTTAATTGGCGTTATCGAGCCGAAGACGACACGATGCAGGAGGCGGGCGAGGATTTTCAGGAAGACATGGAAGCCTGCACCTACAACATGGTGGTGGTGGTGGAAGACGCGGACTAGGCATACCTGAGTAGTTAGTAAAGTACGAGGGGAAAGAAAATGGGCGAAATGAGCGAGAGTAAAGATACGGTCCAATTGCATACGTTTATGCAGGACAGACGAACCTTATTCTGTTACTCGGGGCCACTGACGGAAGATCTGCTTACCACTATCTCTAATCCTGTCAGGCATCAGCTTTCTGACAAGGAGACACAAGAGATCGTCGCCACGCGCGTGTTCGGCGTGTTTATTGAGCAGGCGCAAAACATCATTCGTTATTCTCATCATAAGACCAAAGCAACGGGCGACAGTATCGGCACAATCGCCATCAGCTTGGCGGATGATGGATTTCTGATCGAAGCGGTAAATGTTGTAGACCCCGATAAAAAAGACGTTCTCGAAGCAACGCTGGTTGATCTCAGCCTCAAAGATCAGAAAGAACTGAGAGGGCTATACAAACAACGGCTCAGGGATGGTCCCCCCGAGGATTCATCAGGTGCCGGTCTGGGTTTTATAGAGATGGCGCGCAGGGTGAAGAAGTTTGAATTCGACTTCGTCGAATCTGAAGAAGGAGCGCTATTTGTTTACAGGGGCTGGGTACAGTAACAAACCTTAGATTAGGACCCTGTGCCTCCCTGATATGCCTCAAGATCACTCAGCGCCTGCTGCAGACTGTTCTTCGTTTCCGCTATGTCGTCCTGAGAGAGCCGGTCCAGCACCAACGATAGGCTCCGCTTGCCAAGGTTCACGGAAATCGTCTGTGAATCTATCGTTCCAATCACCTTTCTCGCCTTGAACTCGCCGATGCCTTTGAGGTGAATAGGCTCCAACTCGATTGCCTCGATCTCCTCCTTAACGAGGTTGTAGGTATCTTCAGAAATGAAAATGGACCCATGGTCAGCAGCCGTTTCAAGTCGGGAGGCTCTATTTACGGCGGAGCCGATCGCCGTGTAATCGAGTCGGGATTCACTCCCGAAGTTACCCACTGTCGCGAAACCGGTATCGATACCAATGCGCATCTGCAAAGGCTCCTTCATGCCATAGTTGACCCATTGATCGGATAAATTATCGAGCTCTTTAAGCATATCGAGCCCCATTTTGACGCAACTGTTGGCGTCTTCTTTGAGCCCTTTCGTTTCGGGATCCCCGAAGAACAGCATGATGCCGTCCCCGATGTACTTGTCGATCGTCGCGCCGTAATCCAGCGCAATTGTTGTCATAGATTCGAGATACAGGTTCAAGAGGTTTGTGACATCCTCTGACTCCATGCTTTCGACAAAATTGGTAAAGCCACACAGATCGGAGAAAAAAACCGTGAGCTTCTTGCGCCTGGTCACCCGAGTGCCTGCCCTCGAGCCGGAAAAAATAGAGTTATATAACTGGGGCGAGAGGAATTTAGACAACTGAGAGGACATCCCCTCGAGTTGAGTATTGGTCTCCTGCGCCTCCTGCTTTAACTCGTTGAGCCGTTGTTCATTCTTGTCGCTGAGTTTGATAATTCTTTTGGTCGTGCGCAGCAACTTGCCGTACTGATTGACCAGTGCAGAGTAGTCGTCAGTGGAGGCGGCCCCCTCTTCCGCAGTTTGCTTTGCAGCCTCCAGTATCTTGGCTTCCTGACCAAAGATATCTTTTTCCATTTGAGCCCACCCCCAAACTATCTTTTTTGATTCATTCGTCACGCATCGCAGATGTCGTGATGAGACCATGAAAAGATGACAGTATTAGGTTCGCTCTGGCTGATGATCGCCGCACGCACTGTCCCGAAGTTACTCAGGCCTCGGGCTGATCTTGCCTGAGTTCGATGAATTCAACAATGCGCGAAAAATGACAGCTTAAGCGAGATGGCTATCCTGCCGAGTAGGCTGCCGAAAACGCCCTGTCAAACGCGATCAGGTCCTCGATGCGCCCCATACTGACACGGGAAAAAGTGGCATATCCGCCATAGGCTCCCCTGATCAGTACGTTGCGCGAAGCCATCTGCTCCTGAAAACGATCAGCGTCTCGTCCGATGTCGGCATAAACAAAATTGGTTTGCGAGGGTAACGGCTCAATGTTGTGACGACGGAACGTATTATTCACCATCTCACGCCCTTCGAGGATTTTGTCCCGCGAGAAGGCAATAAAGTCCTCGTCCAGGTAGCTGTAGTAGGCAGCGTACAACCCAATACCGTTGGGCCAGGCCATCACATGATCTTTCACAACTTTGACAATGTCGGGGTGGCCCATTCCATAGCCCACTCTTAATCCCGCCATACCAAAAATTTTCGAGAACGTGCGCGTAATCAAGATATTGGCACCGTCTCGAACCAGATCAACCATTGACGTGTACTCGGGATTATCGGTGAGCTCGTTGTAGGCCTCGTCAATTAAGATCGGCACCTTTGCGCCAACCTCTTTGCAAAAACTGCGCAGTTCATCGCCGTCGATCGCCATACCGGTTGGGTTATTGGGGTTACATAAGTACACCAGACTCACCGAGTCATCTACCGCTCTAGCCATCCCCTCCAGGTCGATCGCCATGTCAGTACGCAGTGGCACTCGCAAAACTTCAACACCCAATTTCTCGGCGTAGTGCAGATGGTCTGAATAAGTCAGCGCCGGCGAAATCACCCTGCCTTGCCGACCGAAAGCCATCATGGCGGCTTGTAACCCCTCATTGGAGCCGGAGGCGAGAAACACCTGATCATGCGCCAGACGATGACGGTCCCTGAATAAAGCGGACAAGCGCTCTTCGATGTCGCCCGGATAATAGGCGGTGTTACTCAGGAGTTTTGCGACTTCTGCCAACGCCTTGGGGCTAGGCCCGTAGGGATTCTCATTAAAAATGAGCCTCGCCTGACCCGCCGGAATTTCAACCTGACCCAGAGACGGCGCAACCAGCGACATCGCGGCCGCACCCACCACACCCCGCAACAAATTTCGTCGATTCATCATCAACGTGTTGATGTCTGAATCAACTCGCATCGCACGCTGGGACTGCAACCATGAAAGTGCTGCTTGATCCAATAATTGTTGTGCCATGATTCCCCCCCACCAGGCCGATCACGCCCGGTAATCTGTCAATGGTCTGGAGCTGTTCCGGCCCTCTTACGCAAAACTTTGAACACCACGAAAGTCTGCTTTGCCTTTATCATACGCCCCTTTCTATGGCGGGACCCCGGGGGAGGGGTTGATCGTGTCAAATCCTATCGCAGAGATTATCGCTGCCAAGGGTTGGTGCGTGGCAGACGGCGCAACCGGCTCCAATTTTTTCGGACGCGGCCTAGAGGCCGGCTATCCCCCGGATCTCTGGTGCATGGAACGTCCCGAGGATGTGCTTTGGCTCCACGGCGCTTTTCTCGACGCCGGTGCCGACATTATTTTAACCAACAGCTTTGGCGCTAATGCGCCAAGATTGAAGCTGCACAAAGCTGAAGATCGTGTGGCAGAGGTCAATGCCACTGCCGCCCGCTTGGCACGTGCAGCAACACAGGGACATCTCGAAGAAACAGGACGACGTGCAGTCGTTGCCGGCTGCATTGGTCCCACTGGCGAATTATTTGAGCCCATGGGCTCGCTTAATCATGCGGACACCGTGGCCATCTTTGCAGAACAGGCTAGGGCGCTGGCCGAGGGAGGCGCGGAGATCATATGGATCGAGACCATGTCGTCTCTTGAAGAGGTTGCGGCCGCGGCTGAAGCGGGGCGAGCCACCGGCCTCCCTGTCTGTGCAACGCTCACCTTCGATACCGCCCGACGATCCATGATGGGGGTGACGCCCGCCGACTTTGCCGCGTTTGCCACCGAGATCGGTCTTGAAATGGCAGGCGCCAATTGCGGGGTCGGACCCGCCGAACTGATGGACTCGACTCAGGGGCTTGTGGCCGCGGGAATCCAGATCCCGGTAATTGCCAAGGGGAACTGTGGTATTCCCCAGTATGTCGATGGTGCGATTCACTTCCACGGCAGCCCAGAGCTTATGGCGCAATACGCGCTATTTGCCCGAGATGCGGGTGCCACCATCATTGGCGGATGCTGTGGCACTACTCCTGAGCACATATCCGCCATGGTAGCGGCCCTGACAAGCCGTGAGCGACGGGAATTAGACCCCGAAGCCATGTTGCAGGCGTTGGGAAAACCATGGAAAGCACTGGCCGAGGCGGATAGCTCTGAACGCGCAGCAAGACCCCGTGGCCGACGGAGAAGAACCTAAAAGCCGAGATGAGCGGCCAAACCAAACGCTCAGATAAAGTCTTCGCAAGTGGGTCTCAAACGCCACTCAGCACCACAATTTAGTTCAGTAATTCGCAAAAAATGACCCCGACACGTATTGCCTAAATCGCTTTAGAGGCGCAAATTTAGTGCGCGTAAGACTCGGCACCTTCCGGTACGAGCGCAACGAGACTCATCCTCTAGACAGATGATCACCACACCCCCCTCTAGCGTGGCCACCGATCGCTCGTGCGCTCACTTGCCAATCCCATGCACCGCCGGAAACGTTGGATCCTGTCTATGAGCAAGGCTGTCGGGCAGTGTCCCAGCATTGCAGTGAGCATCAGAACTGCCAGCAAGTCAGATGTGGATGCACTCGAAGCCGTCGAAATAGCCTGCTTTGACGCCGAAAGGCGCAGCTCAAGACAATCTCTCATTCGCTCAGTGACCAGTGATAAGCAGCGAGTTGGGCTCGCGGTTACCACTTCGCCCGAAGGGCGGGAACAAGTGATCGGCGCCGCTGTACTATTCCTCTATGCCAAAAGTATCCGGCTCTACTCCATCGGCACTTTGCCAGCGTATCGGGGCTGCGGAGCGGGTGAGGCGCTACTCAAGTGGGCGTTCGGCCAGACCGAAGCGCTGGATTTGAAGCGCCTGTCGCTAGAGGCTGACGCCAACAACCCTGTGTTGCTCGCCTGGTATCAAGCGCAGGGCTTCACGGTTGAGGACTCACTGCCGGATTACTATGCGGAAGGAAACCACGCGGTGCGCATGGTCCACCGCTTTGACCAGCACCAGCGCCAGCCGCGGGTGGTTTTGATTACCGAGTCACCCTCGTTGTGGCCCTATGCACTCCCCAACGTTACCGCCGTCAGCCCCAGCGAATACCTGAGTAACCATGCGTGGCAACGTCACGAAACACTGCGCGTGATCAATTTGTGCTCTAGTTACCGTGACCAAAGCCTCGGCTACTACACCTCGCTGCTGGCAGCAGCGCGAAGCCATCGCATCACGCCCGACGTTATTGCGATCAAGGACATGGTCTCGCGGCAAACGCGAAGACGACTGTCCGAGCGCTACGCCGAACAGATTCAGGAAACCTTTGAGGGCCGCGAAGAGGACGAATTGGTCTTCCCTATCGTGTTTGAGCAATCTCTGTTGCCCGAGCACGCACAGCTAGCCAAGTTGCTGTCGCGTTCACTGGGGTCCCCGCTTCTGACCCTGAAGCTACGCAGGGTGTTAGTCAAAGACAAAGTGCGGCAATGGCAAATCCAAAGCGTTAAACCCATGGGACTCCGCCAGGCACTCAAAAAATATCGGAATCTAACCGATGTCGCTGCGCCGGTTTTTTTCTCAAAACGGCGCTTTCAGAATATCAAGCTGCCCAGTTACCGCTACGATTTGGCGATTCTGGTGAAGCCGGAGGAAGAGAATGCGCCGTCCTGCCCGAGAGCATTGGATCTGATACAGCGCGCGGCGGAGAGGAAAGGCTTTTATGTCGAGAGAATCACCGCAAAAGATCGTAAGCGTCTACCTGAGTTTGATGCGTTATTCATTCGCGAAACGACCGCGGTAAACCATCACACATACCAGATTTCGCGGGAAGCAGTGGCCGAAGGGCTGATAGTAATCGACGACCCCTGGTCGATCCTCCGTTGCGCTAACAAGATCTTTCTCTATGAGCGGCTGACTCGCGCACGGGTGCGACAACCCAAGGCCTGGCTCTTTTACGCCAACATCGATTGGCGCCAAAGCCACCCTAACCTCCCCTTCCCGCTGGTGATCAAACGCCCGGAAGGCTGTTTTTCGACGGGTGTTTTCAGAGTCGAGAACGGGGAAGAACTCGACACCATGCTGGCGCCGCTGTTTGAAGAAATGGATGTGGTCATCGGTCAGGAGTTTCTGCCTTCCCAATTCGATTGGCGTATTGGAATTCTCAACCACCAACCCATTTTTGCCTGCAAATACTACATGGCAACCGGACATTGGCAGGTTTACAACTGGGCCAGCGAGACGGAAGGAGATGACGGCTTCCACCAGGTGGGCAATTCCGACTGTATCCCGATTGACGAAGTTCCTAGCGCAGTCCTCCAAAGCGCCAAGCGCGCTGCGGCTTGCATTGGCAACGGGCTGTACGGGGTCGACCTCAAGGAAAGCGGTGGCAAGGTCTATGTCATCGAGGTCAATGACAATCCCAATATCGATGCCGATGTGGAGGATATTGTCGAAGGGGAGCGGCTGTATAACCGGATTGCCGAAGATTTTGCGCGTCGCATCGAGCAGGATCGTATTCAGGTGGCCACGGTTAAATCGCGGTAGCGCCTACCTAGCACAGCGTCGTTTGTGTCCTGAAAGCTGCGGGAGTCAGCAGCATCACACTGTGGTTTGGGAGTAACATAGCCCGGTTGAAGATCAGGAACTCAGAAACATGCGCGTGCTCGTCTTCTCAGCTGTCCTCTTGACAGTCAGTCACATGCTTCCCGCCGCCGCTGCCGATAATGTGTTTCTCATTACCCTCGACGGACTTCGCTGGGAAGAGCTTTACACCGGCGCCGACGAGACACTGATCAACGATGCGGCGTTCACCGAAAACCCTGAAGCAGTAACGGCCCAATTCTGGCGGGACACGCCTCAGGCAAGGCGCCAGGCGTTGATGCCCTTCTTCTGGCATACCATCGCAGAGCAAGGCGTTCTGTACGGTAACCGTCTTCTTGGAAGCAACGTTAATGTGGGCAATGCGGAATGGTTTTCCTACCCTGGCTATAACGAAATTCTGACGGGCGCGGCGGACGCGGACATCACCAGCAACGCCAAAGTCCCAAACAAAAACATTACCGTACTTGAGTGGATAAACCAGCAGACGGGATTTGAGGGCAAGGTTGCCGCCTTTGCATCCTGGGATGTCCTTCCTTTCATCATTAACGAGAATCGCAGCGGCATTCCCGTCAACGCCGGCTTCGATGGCGCCAATCCCGTGATCAATGAACGGGAGTCATGGCTCAACACCCTGCAGTCGCAAACACCTTCCCCCTGGGCGGCGGTACGATTGGATGTCTTTACGCATCATTATGCGCTCGAGTATCTCGCGCATTCGACGCCGCGCTTGCTTTACATTTCCTATGGCGAAACGGACGATTATGCTCACGATGCCGAGTACCACCATTATCTGGAATCAGCGCATCGAGCGGACCAATTTATTTCTGACCTGTGGGATTGGGCCCAAAGCCATCCCAAGTATCGTAATAACACCGCGTTTGTCATTACGACAGATCATGGCCGCGGTAGTGGGGCACAGTGGACGGATCACGAGGCGGGCGTTGAAGGCGCAGACGAGATTTGGATTGCCCTGCTCGGCACCGGGATTCCGCCATTGAGGGAAGTCACAGGGGGAATCGCGCTGGGCCAGACCCAGATCGCCGCGACCGTCGCGTCATTATTGGGACTGAGCTATTCAGAAGCCCGAATCGAGGGAAAGGAGCAAGGACGGCCCGTTGGCGCACCGCTAGCTATAGTCGGAAGCCAAAAGCCGGAATGACGCAGTAGCACCTTCATTGCGACCCACTCTCTAGGCAAGCACACCCCGCTCACGCAGTAGCGATTCCAGGGCACCTAGGTGGGGCAAATAATGCTCCCAGAGGTTCAGAGCATCTCTATAAATAGGCTGCCTGACTTGCTCAGAGCTCGCGGTTCGCACCGCCCGGTCTTTCTCGTAGTAGTGCAGGCAGGCTTCCTCAAATTGCAGTCCGGCATGTGACAGCAACTGCCTCACTTGCGTATCGAGATTCTCCACCACATCCTCGTACTGTACCGTGAGCAGGCCACCCGGAAAGACACCATGCCAGTGGTTCATCAGGCGCAGATAATCAGCGTAATAGCGCCCGATATCCTCCAAGGAATAAGTGAACTCCTGGCCCCGAGCAAACAACTGCTTGAAGTTGGCGAAGCAGGCGGCCATTGGTTGGCGACGCGCATCAATAATGGTCGCATTGGGCAGAATCGTTTTAATAAACGCCACATGCTCCCAGTTGTTGGGCAGTTTATCGATGAACCGTGCCTTGCCTGTGCGGTAGCCCGCCGCCAGATCGAGGTACTGCTGACCTCGCGCATGGCGCTCGTCAACTGACAAGTCGTTGAGAATGCGCGGATATAGGGGCTCATCACCACGTTCACGGCCCGCCACCATCTCACCGACGATTCTGCCGATGAAGGGCAACTCCGCGGTGGCCTCAACCTGTGAATGGCTCGCCAATATCTGCTCAAGCAGCGTTGAGCCCGCCCGCGGTAAACCAATAATAAATATGGGCTCATCGGAGGGGTGACCCTCTTTATTCCAGAGGTCCGCCCCACACCGCGCGATCAGGCGATCTACCCGCGCAGATGTCTTGTCAGCGTCATAACCACTCATTTGGCGCTTGATGGCGTTACCCTCGGCGTAAGCGGCGAAAGAGGCGTCGTAATCTTCCCGGTCCTCTAGCGCCTTGCCCACTGCAAACGCCAGATGCGTTTTGTCTTCACTCGGTTTTGTTAGTACGGAAAGTTGGCTTTGCATATTGGCCAGTTGATCATCATCAAAACGGAAGGTTTTGAGATTGGCCAGACTCCAATATGCCTCGCCCGCAGAAGACTCCGCCTCGATGGCCCGAAGGTATACCGCGATCGCCTCGTCCCCCTTTCCGCCGTAACGTAAGGAATGGCCGTAGCTGGTCAGGATGCGTTCATTGTCGGGAGCCTGCTCCAACACCTTGGCAAACTCACTATGGGCCGGCTCAAAACGCCCCGCCATCGACAACGTAGTTGCACACTGCACTTGATGAGCGAGGTTGTTGGGCTGGGCCTTTCTGAGCCGTTCGTTTTCTGCCAGCGCCTCATCAAAACGCTGATGCCGCGACAAGGCGGTAACGTAGTTAGCACGCGCCACATGAAACTCCGGCGCCAGCTCGAGACAGCGCTCCAATAGCGCGATCGCGTCGCTAATCGATCCAATAGCGATACCCACCTCTGCCAGTAATCGAATGGCGTCGACATCATGGGGTCGGCGCTTCAGGTACTCCCGGCAAATGCCCTCTGCTACACCCAGCCTACCCTGCCCCACCAGCTCGAGCGCCTTATGGAGCAACGGATCCAGCTCTTTGTTGCCAATGGCGTTGCGGTAGGCCTCAGCCGCGCCGACGTCATCCCCCTCCGCCGCACGCACTTCATAGAGGTCGCGCCATACGGTGATCATACTGGGACTCAGCGCGACAGCCTGCTCCATCGATCTGCGCGCCTCGCTGAGACGGCCCAACCCCTTGAGCGCCAGACCCAATTCATGGTGCGCGATCTCCAAGCCGGGATCCACGCTCAGGGTGCGACGCAGTAGCGGCTCAGCTTGGGCATAATCTCCCGAGCGCCGCAATGCAAATCCATGCAACATCACCAAGCGGGGATCATCGGGATCCTGATGCCGAGCTTCAGCACACAGGTCTCTTGCACGCTGCGGGTCCTGATTTCGGAGGGCGTCGCTGGCTTGAGTGAAAAGTGTCTCGACGGATGACATGGTCAGCTCAGTAAACTCGTGTTGTAAACGCGGTGTAGCAGAATAACGAGAGTATGGAGTCCGCACCCCATCAAAGCAAAGGGCGCCTCAAGAGGCGCCCTTTCCACTCTTATCTGAGATTAAGGATCAGAATCGCTGCTGCCATCTGAACCCGATAGTGCGGGGTTGGTTGATGGTCACGCGCTCATCCCAGTTAACGTCGTTAATCCAGACGTCTCCACGCTCGTCCGTCAGGTTCTGCACGTACAGCTCTGCTGTCCAGTTGCTGCGCTCCAGACCGAATGAGGCATTCACTACATCATAAGACCCCTGCAGCTGACGGAAACCACCGAACAGATCGTTGTAAGAATCACCCGTGTACATATAAGCCGCCTGAGCAAACCACTCGTTGGCAAAGGTGTAGCGGGTAGAAAGATTCCACTTTAACTCCGGTACACGTGGCAGTCTTGAGCCCGCCGGCGCGTCAGGGTTAGGACTGCTCGCCGACCGGCGATAATCTTCCGTCAACGTGGAGTCAAGGAAGCTTGCCGCACCGCTCAGCGTCCAGTTGTCGGTAATCATCGAAGTAAAGTCAAACTCAACACCGTTACTCTCGGCATTACCGACGTTGAAGGTCAGCGTGATCGGCGAGATGGAGGTATCCAGCCGTGACAGCTGGAAGTCATCCCATTCCTGCCAGAAAGCCGCTGCGTTCAAACGCAGTCGGCCATCGAGCAATGTCGACTTAAAGCCAAGCTCGTAAGCTGTCAGAATGTCAGACTCAAAGGCGCAACCGATGTTGACGTTGCCCTGACCACCCAAACCATCCGGGATTCTCGTCTCGCAGAAGCGGTTCAGGCCACCCGGGCGGTAACCCTCACCCCAAGTGGTGTAGAGCATGATGTCATCCGTTACGCTCCACTCCAGGCTGGCACGGTAGACCTCGTCCTTACTGGTGACTGTGCGAGCTGTCGAAGCGCAGTTGGCGCCATAATTACTTTCGGGGCGATCACCTTGCGGGCCAAAACCACCGCACGGCCACCAGATCGTGCCAGAGAAGCCGTCCAGCGTACTGTCGTAGTCGAACTGGCGGGCACTCGCTGTAATCGTTAACCGGTCGGTGATATCAAACGACACCTCACCAAAGATCGAGGTCTCTTCATAGTCACGACCAAAGTCGGTAGTCCAGTAGATGTCTGGGGCATCAACCGCAGCTTGCGGCGTGTCGGCTAGGCCGAGTACGTGCCACTCGTTATCGCTGGTGTTCTCCACCTCGACGCTGTAGTAACCCAGCATGTAGCGAAAGCGCTTGTCTGGGTCCGAGGTATAGCGCACCTCAAAGGTTGTGCGATCCTGCTCCGATTCGTTGGTGTACTGCTGGCGAGGATCGCCACAAGTGCCAAAGTAGCTCACGTAGCAGTTGTAATAGGGCTCCACGTAACCTGATGCGATATCCTGATCACTGTACAACGAGTAGTCGCTGGCAATCTCGTACTCACGATCCAACATCGCCGCCGTCGCCATCAGATTACCGCCAAACAGCTCGCCTTCGATCTTGACCGAGTACTGGCTCCACTTGTCGTCCATCGTCTCGGGGAGCAACAACATAACCTGCAGATCGCCCACGGTGGGGTCGTGATCCCAGACGCCCTCACGCTCAAGGTCCTGGAACATCGCGCCAGCAGTAAAGGTCCATGAGTCGTTGAGGTCTATACGGAGCGCAGCACGACCACCGAAGGTTGTCGCTTCGTTGAAGTTCTCTTCGACTACATCCTCATTGGTCACGGTGACGTCGGCCGCAATCGCGCGTAGCGGACTGTCCGCCGGCAGTCCGGCGCGGATGTTGCTACGGCTGAAGGTGTGGCCGCCGAGCACGTTGTCGATGTAGCCACCGTCGCGCTTGTAAAAGCCCATGAGGCGAACAGCAGAGCGCTCACCCAGCGGGATATTCACGAAGCCCTCGGCACGGTAACTCATATCACCACTCTTGGGCTGACTGCCATCGAGGCTGTATCCGCCAGAGAACTGATCCAGCTCGGGCTGGTTGGTCATAATACGGATCGCACCAGACTGGGCGTTGGCGCCGAAGGTGGTGCCTTGAGGGCCAGCAAGTACTTCAATCCGGTTGATGTCATAAATGTGCGGGTTGAGGTAGGCGCCCACCAGCGTCACGGGCTGCTCATCCAGATAGACCGCGACCGCTGGGTTTGCGCCAAGCAGGCTCTCACCCCCGCTGGAAATGCCCCGGATGTAAATGCTACCGGTACTTGGGCCCAAGGAGATAAAACCGACGTTTGGAAGCATCATCAGATAGTCTTCCATGTCAGTGATATTCAGGTCCGTCAGCTGCGCTTCACCCAATACCGCAACGCTCATCGGGATGTCCTGAACACTTTCTGCCCGGCGGGTCGCCGTTACCAGAACTTCTTCAAGGCTCTGCGACAGCGCCGGAGCACTGATGGACATTGACCCCACAACACCGCAGGCAGCGGAAACCGCTACGGCAAGTGGCCTGCGGATCTGTTGGCGCTGGAAAAGCGGGGAAAACGGTGGCTTGGATATTGTTGTCATTCGTTTTTTCCTCTTGAACACACTGATGAAAAGTGGCTGTTTTTAAGATCGACTAAAACGCAAATATAAGCTTATAACCCATCTGCGTCAGCTATCCGGTAGCTTCGTTTTTACCCCAAATCAGTGGACAGGTGCAATCGCAAATGCTCGGTTTTGCTCTTTTTTTAGCAACGCCGGCCTTTCGCGGCACCGGAGCAAACTTATCACTTCTGAGTGCCCATTGTTCAGCACAACGCGTCTCAAAAACGCAGGATTTCGGACGGCGACGGGTCTCTGACTAACAGAGCGTTCTATTCGATCGGGATTGATTGCGAGTAAACTCGTGGTCTCCTGTCGTGCCCGCAAGCTGCTGACTGAAATTGCCCATGAAAATCCGCGAACCAGCCAGAGACATCCCAGTCATCCACGAGACCGAGGTGCTTGTTGTCGGTTCGGGTCCCGGTGGCCTCGCTGCTGCCCTCGGCGCGGCTCGCGCGGGCTGTCAGGTGACTCTACTGGAGCGCTTTGGGTGTTTTGGCGGCAACATCACGGCCGTCGGTGTCGAGGGATTTGCTTGGTACCGACATGAGCAAACCGTCGACACCGAAGGCGTAGGGATTGAATTCGAGGAACGCGCGCGCGCCATGGGCGCCGCCGTTAAAGAGCCCCAGTCAGACAGCCACGCCATTGACGGCGAAGCTTTCAAATGGGTGGCGGACACGCTGGTAGAAGAAGCGGGCATCGAGCCCATGCTGCACCGTCTGTTTGTTGCTCCAATCATGGAGGGCGACACCATTAAAGGCGTGATCGTAGAGAGCAAGGCCGGCCGCGAAGCCATCCTCGCAAAGCGGATCATTGACGCCACGGGCGATGCCGACGTGGCGCACCGCGCGGGCGCGGTCACCCGCAAACA
>Ga0255762_10002161_pt1 | contig 16228 bp, 14 predicted proteins | sample 101ome_16_FD_179962 | JGI IMG/M metagenome (GOLD analysis project Ga0255762, IMG submission 179962) | Coastal salt marsh microbial communities from the Groves Creek Marsh, Skidaway Island, Georgia - 101401AT metaG (version 2) | ecosystem: Environmental > Aquatic > Marine > Intertidal zone >...
AACCAACAATTAATTGATGCGCATAAAGATATAACAAAACTTATGCCTTATATTCATTTACCGGTTCAATCAGGCTCTAATAGAATATTAAAACTAATGAATAGAAAACACACCTGTGAGGAATATATAGAAATAATTGAAAATATCAGAAACGCTAGAAATGATATAGCATTATCAAGTGATTTTATTACAGGATTTCCAGGTGAAACCGATAAAGACTTTGAATCAACAATCGAGTTAGTTAAAAAAATTAAGTACGCACAAGCATATTCATTCAATTATTCACCAAGGCCAGGTACACCCTCTGCTGATTATGAAAGACAAATACCACAGAATATAAAATCTGAGAGATTAAAACTACTACAGGATATACTTAAGCAGCAACAACTAGAATTTAACAATCAAAGTAAAGGAAAAATTGTAAGAATTCTTGTTGAGAGGAAGGGAAAAGAAATCAATCAACTAGTTGGTAAAACACCACATATGCAATCGGTCTTTTTTAATAACATTAAAAATAAAAGCAAAATTGGTGATTTTATAGATGTCAGAATAGATTCTATAAAAGTTAATAACTTAAGCGGTGAATTGGTTGAGTATAGTTGATAAGCAAGATACCATATCTGTGATATTAATATCTGAGTCTTGTATCAGTATAACTATCAATGACTCAAAAAAACTTTTGAATGTTTTTGGTAAAAATGATGAGAACTTGAGGTTAATTGAAAGTAAGATCCCTGTTGAAATTATTCCTCATGGAAACACAATCCAAATTAATGGAGAAAACCAATCAATAAAAACAGCAAAAGATGTTATTCTAGACATCATAAATAGAGATGATATGGGAATAAACAATAGTGCAGATGAAGTGATGGGGTCCATCAGAGTTAAAAATAGTCAAACCAGTTTAATCAATATGGAAAATAATATTATCAAAACTAAGATCAAAACAATAATACCAAGATCTCAAAATCAAAATATTTATATAGACTCAATTTTTAATAATCCACTCACATTTGGAGTCGGTCCTGCGGGGACTGGAAAAACATATATTGCTGTTGCAGCCGCAGCTTATTTTTTAGAAAATAAATTAATCGACCGCATAATTTTATCTCGCCCAGCTGTTGAAGCTGGAGAGAAGCTTGGTTTTCTTCCTGGCGACCTTAAAGAGAAAATTGACCCATATCTAAGACCTCTATATGATGCATTATATGATTGTTTGCCAGCAAATAAAGTTCAAAAAGGGCTAGAAAGTAACACGATTGAAATAGCTCCCCTCGCATTTATGAGGGGGAGAACCCTTGAAAATGCATTTGTCATTCTTGATGAAGCACAAAATTGTAATACAGTTCAAATGAAGATGTTTTTAACCCGACTTGGTATTAATAGTAAGATGGTTATCACAGGAGATCCAAGTCAAATTGATTTACCAAACAATATCCAATCCGGTTTGCTTGATGCACTTGCTGTTACAAAAAAGATAAAGGAAATTGAACAGGTGTATTTTAACTCGACTGATGTTGTAAGGCATACATTAGTGGCCAAGATCATAAATGCATACAACGATGCCCCTAAAAAATGAACTAAGTGCTGATATACTAATTAACTTCAGTAGTTGGGAAAAGCACCCCGGATTAAAAGAATTAATTAAAATAGCTATAAAGCAGACTGTGTCTAATGTTGATACAAAAGGCTATAATGAAATTAGTATATTACTTACCTCAGATACTCAGATACAGCAGCTTAATCGTCAATATAGATCTATTAATCAGCCTACAAATGTTTTGTCATTCCCATCTGAAAAACCACATTTAGGTGATATTATTTTATCTTATGAGTACATCCAAAAAGAATTGATAAATTTGAATAAAAAATTTGAAGAGCATATCTCACATCTTATCATACACGGTACACTACATTTGTATGGTTTTGATCATGAAAATGATAAGAATGCTGCTGCAATGGAAAATATGGAGCGACATATCATGAGTGAATTAGGTTATAATGACCCATATGAAATCATATAATGAAATGTAAACTCTTAATCTTTAAGATGCAAATAATTCAAAATCATATTTCTTGCCTTTCATTTAAAAAACGATGCATATTGAATTTATTTTTGGGAATCTTGTCTGCGTTATCTTTTGCGCCTCTAAATTTTATTTTTATCTTATTCATTACAATTCCCTTTTTTATAATTAATTTTGATTTTTTCAATTCAAGAAAATCACTTTACTCTCAAAAAAAATTCTTCACACATTCATTTCTTTTGGGTTTATCATTTGGTTATGGTTTGTTTTTGACCAGTCTTTACTGGATTAACATTTCATTATTTTATGATATTGAAAAATATATCTTATTCCTTATACCCGGAATATTCTTAATTCCTCTTGTTCTTGGCATATTTTATGGGATGATTACTGTAATTTTTTCACTTTATTATCCTCAAAATATAACGAGGATTTTTTGGGTAGCAATTATTTGGGCCCTTATTGAGTACGCCAGAATAAAAATTACTTTTTTCCCGTGGGCGCAAATAGGTCACTCCGTTATAGAGATCGACCACATTCTCCAAATTACATCTGTTTTTGGAGAAATTTCATTAAACGCAATCTGTGTAATTATCTTTTCTTTTCCAATTTTATATTACTATGAAAGTAATAAAAATTTTAAATACAAATCCCTCCTGGTTTTTTTAACTTTCCTTATTATTATTTTTGTTTATGGAGAAAAAAGGCTAAGTTTGGATCGAGATAATAGAGAAAATACCGAAATTATTCTTATTCAACCAAACATAGCTCAAAAAGAAAAATGGGATCCTGAATTATTTCAATTTAATAAAAATAAACTTATTAACCCCACAGTAAATTTATCAAATCAACCAAGAAAAGATAAAACGTCACATAGATACTTTATATGGCCAGAAACTGCTGTTGCGGCTCTAATTGATGAGAATCCAGATATAACTCATGAGGTCACAAAAAACTTTTCTGAAAATGATTATTTAATGCTTGGCTCACTCAGAAGAGAGGGTAATAATTTTTTTAATAGTTTTTTTATTATTGACAACAACAATACTATAATTGGTAAATATGATAAGAATATCCTTGTGCCTTTTGGAGAGTATATTCCGCTTGATAATTTATTTAGAAAATTAAGTTTTCTTAATATCAGTTCATTAGCAGGAAATTTTACAGCAGGATCAAAGAGTGTAGAAATATTCAACAAACTAAAAAATAATCCAATGGTTTATATATGTTATGAAATTGTTTTTTCTAATAAAATTAGGGATATAGATGAAGAAGCAAGTTTCTTATTAAATATAACTAATGATGCATGGTTTGGGAATAGTTCAGGACCATATCAACATTTTAACATGTCAAAAATTAGACCTGTTGAGTTAGGCCTGCCACTTGTAAGAGTGGCAAATAATGGTATTAGTGGAATAATTAATCCTTTTGGTCAAGAAATTCTAAAATCTAAATTAAATACAGAACTCCATAAAAGAATATTGCTACCATCGAAGATTAAACAAACTTTTTATTCAAAATATGGTAATATCCCATTTTTTTGTCTTTTGTTATTTACCTTTATGATTATATATTATTTCAACAATCGAATAAATAAATAGAATAAATATAGAACTAAATGTCAAATAATTCCTACATATTTACAAGTGAGTCCGTGGCTGAAGGGCATCCAGATAAAATAGCAGATCAAATATCTGATAGGATACTCGATGCACTAATAAATGTAGATAAAAATGTTAGATCAGGTATTGAAACGATGGTCACATCAAATCTAGTAATACTATCAGGTGAAACCAGTATTACAGATTTTAATTCTCAAGTAGATGTTGACAAAATAGTTAGAAATTGTGTCAGGGATATTGGCTATGCGCAAAAAAATTTTCACTGGGAAAATTTGGAAATAATTAATAAAATCCACGGACAATCTCCAGATATAGCACAAGGAGTTGATGAGACTGACAATAAGGGTCTTGGTGCAGGTGACCAAGGCATTATGTTTGGTTATGCAACTGATGAAACTGAAAATTATATGCCTGCAACACTTCACTATTCTAACCAGATTTTACTAAATATATCTGCGCAAAGAAAATTACAATACCAAGAATTACTTGGTCCTGATGCTAAAAGTCAAGTTACGCTAGAATATAAAAATGGATATCCTATCGGAGCTAAAAAAATATTAGTATCAAATCAACATAGTGAGGATGCTAATCCTTCAAAAGTGAGGGATATAATCAAAGAAATTGTTTCGTCTGCTATGCCCGAAGGATGGATGTGCAAAGACGAAGATTTTTTAGTCAATCCAACTGGCAAATTTGTTGTAGGTGGTCCAGATGGAGATGCAGGACTAACGGGTCGTAAAATTATTGTAGATACTTACGGAGGTGCTGCTCCACATGGAGGTGGAGCCTTTTCGGGCAAGGACCCAACTAAAGTTGATAGATCTGCCGCATATATGGCAAGATATATTGCCAAAAATATAGTTCATGCAAAACTTGCAAAAAAATGTCTTATACAGATTTCCTATGCGATTGGGGTTTCATATCCACTCTCATTCTATATTAAGCTAGATGAAGATTCTAAAATTGATCAGAATAAACTAGCCGCTTTTATTTTAGAGATTTTAGATCTATCACCAAAAGGAATATTAAATCACCTTGATCTTCTCAAACCAATTTATACCAAAACAAGCTGTTATGGACATTTTGGTAGATTACCAGAAACCGATGGTTCATTTTCATGGGAAAAACTTGATCTCGCAGATAAATTGTTATCAGAATTTTCGTAGATCATGAATCGAAATATTATTCGAACTGAAAAACTTCATGGCAGAAAAAAAAGCCGTTCTTCTGGTAAGAAAAACCAGCAAATTTTTGAAGAAATATTCCCCAAATATAAGCTTAATATTAATTCTTTAAATCTAAATCAATGCAATGATATTGAATTAGAAGTTGGCTTCGGATATGGAGAGCACTTAATCTGGCAAGCATTAAACCATCCAAATAAATTATTCCTTGGTGCTGAACCTTTTAGAAGTGGTGTAATAAATATTATAAGTGAGATAGAGCAGCAGAAAGTAAACAACATAAAAATATACGATGACAATGTTATTGATATAATTGATAACTTACCAAAAGAGTCATTATCAGCCATATTCATACTCTTTCCAGATCCTTGGCCCAAAAAAAAACATCACAAAAGAAGATTTATTAATCAAAATAACCTTAAAAAGATTAATAGTGTCCTTAAGAAGGGAGGAAGGCTTGTATTAGCAACAGATCACAAGGATTATCTCCATTCAATTTTGCTTAATATAAGTAAAAACAATCAATTTGAATGGTTATGTGAGAAATCAGAAGACTTTTATTTAAAACCATATGAATTTCCTGAAACGAAGTACGAAAGGAAGGCAATCAAAGATGGACGAAGACCCGTATATTTAACTTTCGAAAAAATTAACTTGTAAAATGATAAATTAACAGTATATATTTAAAATATTCCTGAAATTCAAAACATCTAGGCTTTCGAGAAAGCCTTTTTTTTTGCATTTTTGAATGTATATACAGTTAATTTGATAATGAAAAACTACAGAATACATAATGAGACAATAGAAGAGTCTAAAATCTCTACATTAATTGAACCAATCTTAGAAGATAGTGGTTTCCTTTTAGTGCAGTTAAAAAAAAATGATTATGAACAGGCATTACAAATTTTTATTGAAAAAGTTCATGGACAACTCACTATAAGTGATTGTTCAAAAACAACAAAAGAGATACTTCAAATTCTTGAAAATGATAAGCTGATGCCTGAGAACTACCGTGTAGAAGTATCTTCACCTGGCATAGATAGAGTTTTGGTTAGAGCAAAAGATTTTAAAGATAATATTGGCAATGAAATAAAAATAGAATTAAAAGAAAAAACGGCTAACAGAAAAAATATTAAAGGAGAAATTAGCAGTCTTTTAGGAGACTCGCTAACACTAAAATTAAAAAAGAATGAAAAAAATTTCAATGATGAAATTACAGTCTCCCTAATGAATATATCTAAAGCAAAACTCGTCTTTAGTGAAAAACTACTTAAAAAAAATGACTTATAACGGAGAATTAAAATGTCAGAATCAGGTGTAAGTGCTAATCGTTTAGAATTACTTCAAATTGCAGATGCAGTTGCTCGAGATAAATCGATTGATAAATCGATCGTTATTTCAGCAATGGAAGATGCCATTCAAAAAGCAGCAAAAACAAGATATGGCAGTGAAAATGAAATTAAGGCAGAAATTGATCCAAAAACTGGTCAAACCAACCTGGCAAGACTTCTTGAAGTAGTTGAAGTGGTTGAAAATGAAGCAGTTGAGATTGACTTACCCTCAGCAAGAAAGAAAAATAAAGAAGCTGAAATTGGTGACTTTATTTCCGAAGAACTTCCGCCAATAGAATTCGGAAGAATTGCTGCTCAAAGCGCTAAACAAGTAATATTCCAAAAAGTACGAGATGCAGAGAGAGATAGACAATTCGAAGAGTTTAAAGACAAAATAGGTGAAGTTATCTCCGGAATTGTAAAGAGAGTTGAATATGGTAATGTTATAGTTGATTTAGGTAGAAACGAGGCAATTATCAGGCGAGATGAATTAATTCCAAGAGAATCCTTCAGAAGCGGTGATAGAGTTTTGGCATACATTCTAGATGTTAGGAGAGAATTACGAGGACCACAAATATTTCTCTCACGAACAAATAATCAATTTATGGCAAAATTATTTATGCAAGAAGTTCCTGAAATCTATGATGGTATTGTAGAAATTTTATCTGTTGCGCGAGACCCTGGTAGCCGCGCAAAAATTGCAGTTTATACTTCAGATAATTCAATCGACCCAGTTGGGGCTTGTGTTGGAATGAGAGGAAGTAGAGTGCAATCTGTTGTTAATGAATTACAAGGGGAAAAAATAGATATCGTTAAATGGAGCCCTGATGTTGCAACTTTTGTTATAAGTTCTCTCGCCCCAGCAGAGGCAACAAAGGTTGTTTTAGATGAAGATATTGAGAGAATTGAAGTAGTTGTTCCTGAAGATCACTTATCACTAGCCATCGGTAGAAGAGGTCAAAATGTTCGATTGGCCAGCCAACTAACAAAATGGGATATAGATATATTAACAGAAGCTGAAGAGTCTGAAAGAAGACAGAGCGAGTTTGTAGAAAAAAGTCAAATCTTTATAGACGCGCTAGATGTAGATGAAGTAATTGCACAATTACTCGTCTCAGAAGGTTTTATGTCAATTGAAGATTTGGTATATGTTGAAACTTCAGAAATTTCATCAATAGATGGCTTTGATGAAGATACAGCTATCGAGATACAATCTCGTGCAAAAACTTCTATGGAACAAGAAATCCAAAAACAAGAAGAGAGAAGAAAAGAACTTGGTGTCAGTGATGAATTACTAGAGATTGAAGGTATAAATACAAACATGCTCGTAGTGCTAGGTGAAAACAATATAAAATCATTAGATGACTTTGCTGGTTTCTCAACTGATGAATTATTCGGTTGGGTTGAAAAAACAGAATTGGGTAGCAAAAAACAAGAGGGTTTATTCTCAGGTTTTGATTTGAGTCGTGATCAAGTGGAAAAAATGATACTTGACACAAGAGTAAAACTTGGCTGGATTCAAAATGAGGACTTATCGGAAGAAACTCAAGCAAATGTATCTGAAAATACCTCTGAAGAGATAAAAATTGATATCTCTGAAAAACTTGCAAATGCTAGAATCCTAAAGTAAATAATGATAATTTGGTTTGATAGATGACAGAAGATAAAAACAAAAAAGATCTGGTAGATAAAAGTGCGAAAAAGACTTTAAGCCTTAAGTCCGGAATTAACCCATCTCAAATAAGATCTGGATTTAGTGCTAATCGATCAAATACTGTGGTAGTTGAAACTAAAAGAAAAAGAGTCAATAGAAATATTGAAAATTTTAAATCTGATAACGTAGAGAATAAAGATCTTACAAATCAAGAAATAGATGCCAGAAATCAAGCAATACTTGATGCAAAAAAAAGTCCTTCAACACCAAAACCTGAAAATCGTATTAAATTAAAAAATGAAGAAGTTACTGCTGAAACAGAATCTGTAATAACTAATGATGAAGAAAAAAAAGAACAAATCTCTCCGAATGAAATCTTTCTCCTTCAAGAAAATGAAAATAATAAAAAATTAAAAAAGACATCTGATACGGATGACACAGACGAATTTAATGAAAAAGAGGAAGATATAGAAGATAAAAAATCTCCTAATAAATTCACGAGGTTTAGAAGCCAAGAAGAAAGGCGGCAAACAAAATTAACTGTTACGACTGCTCTAGATGATAATCCCAGACAAAGATCTTTGGCTTCAATCAGAAGAAGACGTGAAAGAGAAAGAAGACAACACTCATCACCAATGCCAACACAAAAAATTAGTCGTGAAATTATACTTCCTGAGGCAATTACAATTCAAGAATTAGCAAATAGAATGGCTGAGAGAGCGGTTGATGTGATTAAACTACTTATGAAACAAGGACAAATGAGTAAAATCACAGACGTCATTGATGCTGATACCGCTCAGTTGATAGCAGAAGAATTAGGCCACACAGTAAAAAGAGTATCAGAAGCAGATGTAGAAGAAGGCTTAGAAGGTATAGAAGACTCGGAAGAACAGTTGGTTACAAGACCCCCTGTTGTAACAATCATGGGTCATGTGGACCATGGTAAAACAAGCCTACTTGACGCATTAAGAGAAACAAGCGTTGTGTCTAGTGAAGCAGGTGGTATCACTCAACATATAGGTGCATATCAACTTCAAACAAAAGGTGAAAACCCTATTACTTTTATTGATACCCCAGGTCATGCAGCATTCACATCAATGAGATCCAGAGGTGCCAAAGTTACTGATATTGTTGTAATTGTTGTAGCCGCAAATGATGGTGTCATGCCACAAACAATCGAAGCAATAAATCACTCAAAAGAAGCGAATGTTCCTATCATAGTTGCAATAAACAAAATTGATTTAGAAGGAGCAGATCCCAACAGAGTTAGAAATGAACTATTAACCCATGAAATAATTGTTGAGTCGTTAGGTGGGGAAATCCTCGAGGTTGAAGTTTCCGCTACTAAAAAAATCAATTTAGATAAACTTCTAGACACAATATTGCTTCAATCAGAAATACTAGACCTCAAAGCAAATCCAAAAAGAACTGCTGATGGGGTTGTCATAGAGTCGTCATTAGATAAGGGTAAGGGCCCCATTGCAACTGTTCTGGTACAAAGAGGAACGCTAAATATTGGAGATATTGTCGTACTAGGAGCCACTTGGGGTAAAGTAAGAGCTTTATCAGATGATAATGGTCAACCAATAATAAAAGCACTCCCATCGGTCCCCACAGAAATCCTTGGATTAAATGGCGTTCCAGAAGCAGGTGATAAATTTACTGTTGTTAATAGTGAGTCAAGGGCACGCGAAATTACAGAATATAGACAAAGAAAAACAAAAAATTTCTCATCTGGAATGGTAAATAAGCTAACATTAGAAAATATGATGGGCCAAATAAAAGAAAAAAATCTGAAAGAATTACCCATTTTAATTAAGGGTGATACTCAGGGTTCCATTGAAGCTATTAGTGCAGCATTGAGCGAACTTGGATCAGATGAAGTGACTGTAAGATTAGTTCATACGGCTGTTGGCGCAGTATCAGAAACCGATGTTACGCTAGCGGCTGCCTCAAATGCATTATTGATTGCATTTAATGTAAGACCAAATGCCAATGCTAAACAACAAGCACAAAAAGATGAAATAGAAATCAGGCAGTATTCAATCATCTACAATATCATAGATGACATCAAGTTGGCTCTATCTGGACTCTTAGACCCAACAATCAATGAAAAAGTAATTGGTAATGCTGAAGTCAAAGAGGTTTTTTATATATCAAAAGTTGGGAAGGTAGCTGGATGCATAGTCACTGATGGAGTGGTTAAAAATAAAGAAAATTTGCGGCTAATTCGTGACAATATAGTTATTCATGAAGGTAAACTCTCCACATTAAAAAGATTCCAAGAAGAAGTAAAAGAGGTCCAGGTGAGTCAAGAGTGTGGTATCGCATTCCAAAACTATCAGGATCTTAAATCAGGTGATATCATAGAATGTTATGAGGTTGAGACAATAGAAAGATCCCTTTGAAATGCTCAAGAGCAAAATACAAAAGAATATTTATAGCCAAAGACAACTTAAAGTTGGAGAGTTAATAAAAAAATCCCTCGTAGAATTTTTCTACAAGGATAGCATTCATGATCCTGATCTTATAAATACATCAATTACAATCACACAAGTCACATTAAGCCCAGATTTAAAACAAGCAACGGCATATGTGATGCCTCTTGGGGGTAATAACACAGAAGAAATTGTAACAGCACTAAATAGAAACTCTAAATATATTAGAGGGCAAATCTCCGCTACTTTATCTCTTAAATATACACCCTATATCATCTATAAAGAGGACGCATCTTTTGAATATGCATCTAAAATTGATCGCTTGTTAGATAAAGTATCTAATAATTAATTCCTTAATTGGTAATCATATATGCCAAGAAATAAGATCAATATAATAAATGGTTGGATTAATATTTTTAAAAATGAGGGTAAAACATCAAATAATATAATAAGTGATTTAAAAAAAATATTTAAAGATCATAAGATTGGTCATGCTGGAACACTCGACCCAATGGCAACAGGAGTGCTTCCTATCGCAATTGGTGAGGCAACAAAAACAGTCCCCTATATTCATAAAAAAAATAAGACATACAAATTTAATATCAAATTTGGTATGTCAACTGAAACTGATGACTCAACGGGTAAGATAATTGAAACATCAAATAATGTTCCAAATATCAATGATATTACTAAATTCGTTCTCTCCTATACTGGCTATATAAACCAGGTTCCACCAATATACTCTGCAAAAAAGATTAAAGGCGTTCGTGCTTATACTCTCGCCAGAGCTGGAAGTAAACCTGACATGAAAGAAAAATCAAAAATCATCTACATTGATAGATTTGAATTAATAGAACAAATGTCCAAAACTGAATTCTCATTTATTGTTCGATGCGGAACAGGTACATACATTAGATCAATTTCAAAAGATATGGGCATATATCTCAACTGCTGTTGCCATGTGACAAAAATAGAGAGAACTAACTATGGTCCGTTCAACTTACAAAATATTTTATCTATTGATGGACTTACACAACAAAACCATGATATAGATAACTTGATTAAGGTTGTTGAACCGATTGAGACTGTGCTGGACGACATCCTGGCAGTTAAAGTCAACAACCATGATGCCAGCAGATTAAAAAATGGTATGTCTATCAGCCAATATATTGATAGTGAACACCCTTTTTCTGGTGAAGTCTATGCTACTTGTGAAGGAAATATTATAGCTATCTGCAAATATGCTAATGGACAAATTCAACCACAAAAAGTTTTTAATTTGAAATAAGTTTAAACACAATATAGGAGAATATGATGTCGATTACAAAAGAAACAAAAAAAGATCTAATAACTAAATATGCAAGAATTGATGGTGATACTGGTTCACCTGAAGTACAAATAGCAATACTAACTGAGCGTATTGTTAATCTAACTGAACATTTTAAAACTCATAAAAAAGATAATCATTCAAGAACTGGGCTACTCAAACTAGTTAGTCAGAGACGTAAACAGCTAGATTATTTAAAGTTGAAAAACGAAGCTAAATATAAAGAAATAATCAAAGATTTAGGAATTAGAAGATAGATAATAGATTGGAAAAGAATGTTTAACATACATACAGAAGAAATTAATTGGGGTGGTAGAAATCTCAAGATAGAGACAGGAAAAATAGCAAGGCAGGCAGATGGAGCCGTGATTGTAACATACGGAGGTACGTCCGTCATCGCCACTGTTTGTGCAGAAAAAAAACCTAAGCCAGGTCTTGATTTTTTTCCTCTCACAGTAAATTACCAGGAAAAATCCTATGCATCTGGTAAAATTCCAGGTGGATATTTTAAACGTGAGGGACGACCTACAGAAAAAGAAACCCTAATTTCCAGGCTTATAGATAGGCCTATCCGCCCCCTTTTTGTAAAAGAATTTAAAAACGAAACACAGGTAATTGCAACAGTTTTAACATATGATCATGAAAATGATCCTGATATCGTTGCTATGATAGCTTGTTCAGCTGCTTTAACCATATCTGGAATTCCTTTTAAAGGACCTATAGGTGCAGCAAAAGTTGGATATCAAAATAATGAATATATATTAAATCCCACCACAAGTGAAATGGAGGATACAAACCTTGAGCTTGTTGTTGCAGGTACTAAAAATGCGATATTAATGATTGAGTCTGAAGCATCAGAGTTAAGTGAAAAAGTAATGTTAGACGCAGTTATGTTTGCGCATGACTCAATGCAAGATGTGATTGAAATGATCAAAAACCTTGCAAGAAAATGTGCCAAAGATCCGATGGAAATTGAATCAAAAGATCACTCAACAATGGAAACTTTTATAAAAGAAATTGCGAGAGTCAAATTAGAGGATGCATTCAAAATCATTGATAAACAGGATAGATACACGGAAGTTGCAAAAATCAAAGATTTTGTATTCGAAGGATTATCAAAAGAATTTGGAGAAGATTATGATGATATTGCTGCTTCCGACATTTTTAAAAATATAGAAAGTGATATCGTCCGTACTCTCATATTGAAAGAATCAAAAAGAATTGATGGTAGGGGTTTGGCAGACATTAGACCAATATCAGTCGAGGTTGGTACACTTGCTCAAACACATGGTTCTTCACTATTCACTAGAGGTGAAACACAAGCACTAGTTGTTACAACTCTTGGAACGGCTGAAGACGAACAATATATTGACTCTTTAGATGGTACTAAAAAAGAAAACTTTCTATTACATTACAACTTCCCTCCATATTCTGTAGGTGAAGTCGGTAGAATTGGTGCCACGGGTAGAAGAGAAATTGGTCATGGGAAGCTTGCGTGGCGAGCAATTCATCCACTCCTTCCAAGTAAAGATGATTTTCCTTATACCATCAGAATTGTCTCAGAAATAACCGAATCAAATGGATCCTCTTCAATGGCAAGCGTATGCGGAGCTTCTCTATCTCTAATGGATGCAGGTGTTCCAATAAGAGAGCCAATTGCTGGTATTGCTATGGGATTAATTCTAGAAGGGAAAGAATATGCAGTTCTATCCGACATTATTGGAGATGAGGATCATCTAGGTGATATGGACTTCAAAGTTGCAGGTACTAGTAAGGGAATTACCACACTACAAATGGATATAAAAATAGCTGGTATAACAAAAGAAATTATGAAAAAAGCCCTTGACCAAGCCAAAGATGGCAGAAAACATATTCTATCTGAAATGCAAAAAGCAATTAAAACCTCACGAGATGATGTTGCAGATAATGCTCCAAGAATTGTGACTATGAACATTCCTGTAGATAAAATAAAAGATGTGATCGGTTCAGGTGGTAAAGTTATTAAAGAAATGGTTGAGCAGACAGGTGCAAAAATAAGTGTTGAAGACTCAGGAGTTATTACAATCGCTTCTGCTGACAAGAATGCCATTGAAATGGCAAAAGAGAGAATTCACATGATCGTTGATGAGCCAGAAGTCGGAGAGATTTATAGGGGTAAAATTGTTAAGATTGTTGATTTTGGAGCTTTTGTCAATTTCTTTGGTCCAAAAGATGGATTAGTTCATATTTCACAACTAAGCAACGAAAGAACCTCAAATGTGACAGACGTTGTTAATGAAGATGAAGAGGTGTATGTAAAACTAATCGGCTTTGATGACAGAGGAAAGGCTAGGTTATCAATGAAAGGACTTGATCAAAAAACAGGTCTTGAAGTTAGTGGTGATACGACAACTGAAGATGAGGTTAAACCAAAAAAAGCTAGGAAAAAGAAAAAGGATTAAACACCTATTTCACCATACCTAATCTTGGTTTTCGTAAATTGTTTTATCTTGAAGCATATCTGGGCGTGGGGTAGATATAATATTGTACCCAGAGTCAACATAATGTACCTCACCAGTAACACCTGAAGAAAGATCACTAAGAAGATATATCGACGCTCCACCTATCTCATCAAGAGTGATGGTCCTTCTTAGAGGTGAATGTGTTTTTTGGAAATTAAACATGGCTCTTGCATCTGCAATACCTCCGCCCGCTAATGTTCTCATTGGACCAGCTGATATTGCATTTACTCTGATACCTCTCTCACCAAAATCTGAGGCGAGATACCTAACCGAAGACTCCAATCCTGCTTTTGCAATTCCCATCACATTATAATTTGGCATAACTTTATTAGAACCATCAAATGTTAATGTGATTATTGATCCATTATTACTCATAATTTTTTGTGCTTCTCTTGCTATTTCCGTAAGTGAATAACATGATATAAGCATGGTTTTTATAAAATTTTCCTTTGTTGTCTCATAATAGTGACCTTTTAGCTGGCTTTTATCTGAGAATGCAATTGCATGAACAAGAAAATCAATTTTACCCCACTCTTTACCGATTTTATCAAAAAAAACAGTAACTTGTTCACTAGACTCGACATCACAAGGTAATATTAACTTTGAACCCAACTCATTGGCAAGCGGCTCAACTCTTTTCTTTAATGTTTCAGTTTGATATGAAAATGCTATTTCAGCTCCGGCTGCTGATAAAGATCTCGCAATGCCCCACGCAATTGAATGATCATTTGCAACACCCATCACAACACCCCTCTTTCCCTTCATGAGAGATAAATTTAAATTTGAGCTACTTATTGTGGTATTCATCTAATTAACTTTCTGAAATACTAAACAAGCATTTGTTCCACCAAATCCAAAAGCATTTGACATGACAACATTTATTTCTTTATTTTCTTTTCTTTCAAGTGCTATAGGAATATCTTCAAAATTTGAGTCCAATGTATCGATATTAGCAGATTTACAAATAAAATTATTCTCCATCATTATAAGTGAGAATATGGCTTCATGTGCACCAGCTGCTCCTAATGAATGCCCACTCAAAGATTTTGTTGCAGAGATTATTGGTACATTTTTACCGAAGAAATTCTTAATCGCATTTGCTTCGATTATATCACCTTGTGGCGTTGATGTGGCATGTGGATTAATATAATCAATATCTTCTTTTAAATCAGAAGTTGCTAATTTCATTGCTCTTTCTGCACCTTCGCCTGATAATAAAACCATATCATTACCATCTGATGTTGACCCATAACCAACTATTTCTGCATATATCTTAGCTCCGCGTGCTTTAGCATGCTCAAATTCTTCTAAAATTAGAATCCCAGCACCACCTGCGATGACAAATCCATCCCGATTTGTATCATAAGCTCGACTCGCTCTATGTGGTTCGTCATTAAAATTTGATGACATTGCACCCATTGCATCAAATGTAACAGATAGCGTCCAATCGAGTTCTTCCCCTCCACCAGCGATCATTACATCCTGACTTCCCCACTTAATTAGTTCGTAGGAACTTCCTATGCAATTATTTGAAGTTGCGCAAGCTGATGAAATAGAGTAATTGACACCTTTAATTCCCAAATATGTAGATAATGTTGCTGAGGCCATTGAACACATAGCTTTAGGTACAACAAATGGTCCTACATGTTTTGCACCTCGATCCCTAGTTTGATCAGCAGCCTTAACTATTGCCCTTGTTGATGGTCCACCAGTACCAACTATCAGACCAGTTCTTTCATTTGAAACTTCACTTTCTGTGAGGCCTGCATCTGCAATTGCTTGTTCGGCTGAAATATATGCCCACGCTGATCCATCAGCCAAAAATCGTAGTTTTCTTCTATCTATATATTTTTCTAATTCAATTGTTGGGTTGCCGTAAACTTGGGACTTAAAACCATAATTGCCATAGTCAACAGCTTTAGTAATACCTGGTTTGCATTCATAAAGAGACTCCCTAACGTCATCTACGGTATTACCTATACTGGAAACAATACCCATTCCAGTTACTACAACTCTGCGCAAAACTTAACTCCCTTTAATTTTCAAATAACCCAACTTTGAGACCCTCTGCAGAATAAACTTTTTCACCATCGGCCAAGAGTTCACCGTCGGCTATACCTAAAGTAAGGTTTCTTGTGACTAAC
>Ga0255762_10002163_pt1 | contig 16209 bp, 13 predicted proteins | sample 101ome_16_FD_179962 | JGI IMG/M metagenome (GOLD analysis project Ga0255762, IMG submission 179962) | Coastal salt marsh microbial communities from the Groves Creek Marsh, Skidaway Island, Georgia - 101401AT metaG (version 2) | ecosystem: Environmental > Aquatic > Marine > Intertidal zone >...
CATGTACTATATATATGTACTACTACTACTCGTGTTTCGTGCTCGCGTCGTCGTGGTATTTTTTATATGTATAAACAGTGTGGTATAAAATATAAATACACAATACACAACACGCGCGCGACTCCCTGAGTGTGTGCTCCCGACGGCGGACGCGACACCCGATGCGATCAATCGGCGAGTCATGACTCGTCGTTTGTTGTGGTAGTAGTGGTAGTGGTCTGGTATACGCGCGCGTCCCCGGAAAGATGGAGTGATGGATGGATGGGTGGGACGCCGCACTTCACTTCGCTTCGCTTCGCCGAGTCGAGTCGAGTCGAGTCGAGGGAACGACCGGTTGAATCCGGAACGCGCGTGTGTTCGTGTGTGTGTGTTCGTGTGTTCGTGCGCGCGCGCGGAAAGAAAAAAAACGGCGATTCGGTCGAGGAGGATCTCGTCTCTTTTCATTCATCTTACATCTTAAATCTTAAATCTTAGTCGGCCGGACGGTTCACCGGACGAGCGGGATGCTGGCGGAAGAGTTCGTCATCGCGAGCCCGCGGGTGCGACGGGTTGAAAACGGTGAGGTGTTGGAGTGCGCGTACGAGCGCGCCGGGACGCGGGTGGAACGAAGAGCCGGGACGGATGGACGCCCGGCGTTTACGATAGCGCCGACGAGGGAGGAGTTTACGTTTCGAACGAGGGTAAGGGTGCCGAAAGTGGGGATCATGCTCGTTGGATGGGGAGGGAATAATGGATCTACGCTTACGGCGGGGGTTTTAGCGAATAGGTACGATGTTCGGTGGAAAACCCGGACGGGGGAGAAGCGAGCGAATTACTACGGGTCGTTGACGCAGAGCGGAACGTGTCGAGTGGGGAACTGCGAAGGGGAGGAGATTTACGTGCCGTTCAAGTCTTTGGTGCCGTTGGCGAACCCGAACGACATCGTGATAGGTGGATGGGATATTAACGATGCGAATCTCGCGGATGCGATGGAGCGAGCCGAGGTTTTAGACTATGATTTGCAGCGTCAGCTTCGTCCGCGCATGGAGACGATGAAGCCCTTGCCGAGCGTGTTTGATCCCAAGTATGTCGCAGGTAATCAGACGGCGCGCGCGAACAACGTCATTCAAGGGTCCAAGACGGAACAGATGAACAAGATTCGCGCCGATATTCGCGAGTTCAAGGCGGATAATGGCTTGGACAGCGTCGTGGTTTTATGGACGGCGAACACGGAGCGGTACACAGACGCGAGAGCGGGGACGCACGACACGGAGGAGAACCTTCGGGCGGCAATCAAGGCGGAGGAGAGCGAGATTTCCCCGAGTACCCTCTTTGCCATGGCTTGCATCGATGAGGGCGTGCCGTTCATTAACGGAAGCCCGCAGAATACGTTTGTTCCGGGCGTCGTGCAGGCGGCGGTTCGATTAAACGTCATCATCGGGGGCGACGACTTTAAGACGGGTCAGACCAAGATGAAGTCGGTCCTCGTCGATTACCTCGTCGGCGCCGGCATCAAGCCGACGTCTATTGTGAGCTACAACCACTTGGGCAACAACGACGGGCTCAACCTCAGCGCGCCGGAAACGTTTAGATCAAAGGAAATCTCAAAGTCAAACGTCGTCGACGACATGGTCAGGAGTAACCCGCTCCTGTACGCCCCGGGAGAAACCCCAGATCACACGGTGGTGATCAAATACGTCCCGAACGTCGGCGATAGCAAGCGCGCCATGGATGAGTACACGAGCGACATTTTCATGAATGGTCAAAACACCATCGTGATGCACAACACGTGCGAAGACTCGCTCCTCGCGGCGCCGCTCATCCTCGACATGTGCCTAGTCGCTGAGTTTTTGACTCGAGTTCAAATCCGATCCGGCGACGACACCTTCCACAGCCTCCACCCCGTCGCCGCCTTGCTTTCTTACTGGAGCAAAGCGCCGCTCGTGCCCGAGGGCATGCCAGTCATCAACGCCCTTCAAAAGCAACGCGCCATGCTTGAAAATTTCTTTCGAGCGTGCGTCGGTTTACCGCCAGAAAACCACATGTTGCTCGAACACCTCGCGTGACGTCCGCGAGCGACGTGACATTATTTAATATTACCGGTAGCGTTTGTGGTGAACAAGGCGATCGCGCCCTTACGTGACATTTCAACACGACTCGATGAACGAGCGAGTCTGCGACGACGCAGCCGCGAAACGTCGCCTCACACCATGCCTCCCCTCGACGGATTCGCCCGCGCGCAGCTGCGCATGGCGTCCGCGCTCGCGCGAGATGACACCCCAAATAAACGCGCCGCGAACGCTCCGAAACTCGCCGCGTGGGCTGGTGGCGACGCGCTGGCGTCGGCGGCGCGGCGAGAAACGAATCCGGTTCCCACTCTCAGTAGAGACCAAGCCATCGCGAACGCCGTGCGCAGAGACGCCTCCGCGTCCGCGTCCGCGTCGAGATCACCGACAAAGATGCGCCCAAACGTTCGGTTTCTGGGAAACGCGCTTCGCGCCATCGCGAGCTCGAACGCGAGGTTGGACCGAGAGACGCGCCAAGCCGCCGCGGCTTCGGCTTCGGGCGCGCTTCGCGCGGGAGACGAAGAGCGGGAGACGACGACGCAAACGGCGGTCGATGAGCCCGAGCACACGAAACTAGGTAGGGGTGGAGACGGCGACGTCGACGGTGGTGGTGGTGGTGCGTCCGATGACGCCGACGGTCGGTGGGTGAAAAACCGACGCAGACGCGGGAAGAAGGGTGGCGGGAAGCGAAGAAGACGCGAAGCAGGCGACGGGCGAGAGCGAAAGCGACCGACGCGGGATAGCAGGGAAGAGGGCGAGTTGTCGGATGGGGATTGATTGTTGTAATTTATGTTTCGTACTGAATCGTGATTGTTACAACAAAAATGCACCGTGTGGTAAAAAAAACTGTTCGTCTCTTTGTTTGTTTACATGCCCAAACTCGAACGCATGCTATTCCACGCGTTCTTCCCGTGCGGATCCATCGGTATGCGTTTACCATCCGGACCTATGACGGTATCCATCGAAAATTTGAACATGCAATCCTGAATGAAGACGTCGGACGCCGCGGCGAGGGTCCAAAACCCATTCGCGAGCTCGCCCTCCAACTGCCCGGCGGTCCATCCGGCGTATCCGACGTACAAGTTCAAATCATCCGGCGTTAAAACCTCCGCATCTGGCACCTTAGAGTTCATCCTCGCGAGTGCATCGACGTCAACGACGCGATAGATCCCCGGAACTACCTCCACCGTGTGTCCAATCTGTTCCTTGGTGGTCAACGCGATGACGGAACGCGTGGGCGGCTCCTCCAATCCGACGGGTCCGCCGACGCCGACGATTTCTCGTCCGAGTCGGTTCCAGTACGTGTCGTGTCCGTAAGGTTTCTCCGGTGCGTGCGCACGAAGCGTTTGCGACCGCGTGCGGTTGAGAATCAATCCCATCGTTCCGTGCGGACCGTGTTCTAAAGTTTGCGTCTCGTCAGTCTCGCCTTTGTCGGATATTTCCCCAAAAAAGTCGCTCGGCGCGCGAGGTATAAAGTACGAAACGTAAACATCACGACGGCGCGAAAAACGAACGATTTAAAAAACAATCACTCACCGAGAATCAAAATCACGACGTGTCTCCACCACCCCGGCTCACCATCCATCGCCATCAACAACGCCCCGCGTTCCGGTCGAGTCAACGCGTGCGCCCACGAGGGTCCCCCGCCCGGCGCCAATCCCTTCTTCATCTGACCGGGCGGCCCGCCGTCCTCCTCCTGCGCGGACGATTCGCTCGCAACCAACCTCGCACGAAACTCGCGCCAATCGACGTTTTCTCGCGCCGGCGGTGGGCCCTGGTCCTTCGCGTCGCCGTCGGCGTTCGCGACGATTCGTCGTCGGCGGTATTTCGGACTTTTTGATTGCACTTTTTGATGGACGATTCGACGTCGGCGCGTCCCGGTGGAGGACGCGCGAGGGGCGATAGCGGAACAGATGGAGAGCATGGATGTCGGTGTGCGTTTTACCACTCGTCGTGCGCGCGTAAAAAGCTGCTGAGTGCGTGACGGGGACGTAGAGTGGCGTCGGAATTGTGTCGGGAATTGCGAGGAATCTGACGAGGCGCGTGTGTAACTGTAAACAGCGCGCTTTTTGTATGAGTATACAGTGTGAATTGCCAAAGTTTACCGCGAGCGAGCGATGAAGGACGACACGAAAACGAACTGGATGGATTGAGAGGTGAACGTGCGGTGGTACAGTTGCGTTGAATAAATAAATTTCTGACGGCGCGCGGTCGCGATGAAGCAGTGTCTATATGCTTGTCTGTTCGTTGGTCCGTCCGTCCGTCTGTCTGTGTCAAATAATGAAAGCGGGCCGTGTCGACACTCGCGCGGCGAGCGTTTATTACTTTAAATCAATGACGCTCAATCTCGCCGAGAATGATTTGAGTGCTCGGAGAAATCTTGCGAAGACGGTTAAAGACCCAATACTTGAACCCAATGTCGAGGGTAACGGGGACGACGGCGACGAAGATGCGAACAGCCATTTCAAAGCGGTGGAAATCAAAGCCGTAGTGGGTGATGACGCAGGCGAGGAGCGCCTGCCAGCCGTCGGAGGAGTGGTAACCGACCACCATATCGGCACCAAGCATGAGAATGAAGGCTTGCGTCGCCGCGTCGAGGCCGATGAACTCGTCGCCGATTTCATCGAGAAGTCGGGAAATGTTCTTCTTTTGAAGCGTGATGATGGTCACCGTCATGGTGATGAAAATGAGCGAACCAATCACGTTACCCGTCGCTTCAAAGGATTTCTTGCGCTCCAAATCGCCTAAACGTTTCGCCTCGACGCGAAGGAGCTCGCGTTCGACGTCCTCGGTGGGTTTCTTTGCCCCAGCCATGATTCTATCCAATCGAACTCGTCGCTCAAAGCTCTCGATGCCTCTCGCCACGTTGGCCTGTTGCTCATTCGTCAACGAAGAGTTTAAATTGTTCCAGTGCGCCCCCAACCAAGGAGTCACCATCACGCTCTTTACGCTCTGCGCCACGACGAAGGGCGCGACAAAGAGCACGAGCAACGCCCTCCACATCGCGTTAACCAATCTCTTCCAACGCATTCGCTCCTGCTCCTTGGCGTCGTCGTCGCCGTCATCGAATATGTTCGCGAGCGCCAACTCCAACGCCGATTTCTTATTCGCTGACGATGATTTCCCTCCATTCGTTCCGGAGCGTCGTTCGCGAGACGATCCACCGCTCGGATAAGATGAGCCGCCGGTTCCGTCGGTTTTCTTTCTCGCAGAAGATGACGACGACGACGACGACGACGACGACCCGCTCGTCGTCGAGAAAAACCCTTCGCGCGCCGAAGACCCGGACGCTTTCGATCCGCTCGATCGTCGCGCGTCGCCCTCGGATGACCCCGCGGCGGCGCTACGGGTAACTAATCGGGATCGATCACGATGACGATGTCGAACACCTCGCGCAGCCGCCGCCACTGACGCGTTCGCGTTCCCACGACAGTGTCGTCGACGCTCAACGCGTGGAAACCGATCGGCGACGAGTCTCGTCGTCGTTGTAGTCGTCGTCGATGGAGTCATCGTCGGCGTGAGACGCATCGATCGCGACTGACTGGTTGATTGAAATCGTGGTGAGAAGTGAGGAGGGGGGTTGTCGGACCGCGCGCGCGGTTGTCCGCTCGTCCGAGCGCACGCGCATCACGGAACGCATCGAATCATCGCGGACAATGATAAAAACAACAATAATAATTAAAAGTACACGCACGCACGGGTGCGTTCGCGATGAAATGTACACGGTACGCGCGGATGTTCGAGGAAGCGATGAAACGTTTCGCTCACCGCGAATCGGAATCGAACGCCGATAGAGACAACGCGGCGGCAAACTGGGCGAAATCGTCCGGTGGATCTCGCGTAAAGTGAAGACTTTCCGCGGTGCGTGGGTGGGAAAACCCCAAGGTTCGCGCGTGAAGCATCGGTCTGTCGATTTTGGACAGGATGGCTTTCGCCTCTTTCGGCGCGAGGACGCCGTAACGCGTCAACGCGCTCACCGCGGAACCCCCACCACCGCCGTACACGTCGTCGCCGAGGATCGGGTGACCGATGTGTTTGGCGTGCACGCGAATTTGGTGGGTTCGTCCAGTCTCCAGCCGCCATTCGACGAGAGAGGCATTGCCATTGGCGAGCGTCGCGATGACTTCGTAATTGCTCGCCGCGAACCTCCCGCCGCCGGGCGTCACCGCCATGCGAAGCCTATCTCGCGGATCGCGTCCGATTGGCGCCTCGATCCGCCCCTTTTTCGGCGTCGGAACACCGCTAAGAATGGCGACGTACCGTCTCCGAACCTCTCGCGCGGCGAATTGATCGCAGAGTGAGTTGTGCGCCGCCGCGTCCTTGGCCACAACCATGACGCCGCTCGTTCCTTTATCCAACCTGTGTACAATCCCCGGCCTCGTCGTCACCCCTTGAGAATCCCCCCCGATGGGTTCCTCATCCTCATCCTCATCCTCATCTTCACCACCTCGGTGCGTCGTCGACTTCCTACCCGTTGGAACGACGAGTTCCGGAAGCTCGCAGTGCCCCAACACGGCGTTGACCAACGTACCGCTCGCGTGCCCCGCGCTCGGATGCGTCACCATCCCCGCCGGTTTATTCACCACCAACACGCTCGCGTCCTCATACACCACATCCAACTCTATCCACGGTTCCGGCGTCGCCTCACTCGTCGGTTCGGGCTCCAGCGCCCCCTCCACGACGTCCCCCGGTTTCAACGCGCGCGACGGCTTGCGTTCCACGCGTCCGTTGAGTCTCACTTTACTCGCCTTGATCGCCGCCGCGACGCGTCCGCGAGAAAACCCCGGGTCGTCGACGCGAGAGGAGACGTAGGCGTCCAACCGCGACGGCGTCGGGGCGGTTTCATCGACGCGCAGCGTGAACGACAGCGCTTCTGTGGTCGTTGTTCTTGTCTCTTCTAACTGTTTACCCATACACTCAGCCGCCGCCACTCCATCATCATCGCGATTCGACGCTCGACGCGTCGTCGAAACGAACGCCCACGGCCGACGCCGACCCCGCGACGCGACGGCCTCCCTAGCGAGGCGACGCGCCCACGTCGTCGTCGACGTCCTCACCGCGCGCATCATCGCCGTCGTCACCGCGCGCGGATCCGACCGACGACGGATGCGGCGTCGACGTGTGCGGGTTGCCCTCTCACTCGGCGACGTCACTTCACTTCACTTCTCGACGCGCCGAAGCCGAAGCCGAAGCCGATCCCCGGTCCCCCGCGCGACGACGCGACGACGACGACGACCGCGCCCGAAGACGAGGGCGGCGAGCGAGACGATTCACGCGAACGAAACGCGGGGCGTTCGGTCGTTGACGCGATCGCATCCGAATCCGATTTAGCAACGAAAGCGACGAAAAAATGTCGAGCGGTGGCGGTGAAAACGGCGAGGACGCGGTGAAAACGCCGGTGACCATCGTCACCGGATTCCTCGGCGCCGGGAAAACGACGCTGGTGAACCACATCCTGCGCGGATCGCACGGGTTGCAGATCGCGGTGATTGAGAATGAATTCGGCGCCGTGTCCATCGACGACGCGTTGGTTTCGGAAAATATTAAAGAGAAGGAGGACATCATCTCCATGGATAACGGGTGCGTGTGCTGCACGGTGCGGGGGGATTTGGTTCGCGCGCTGTTGACGCTCAAGGATCGACCGAAGAAGTTTGATGCGGTGATCATCGAGACCACCGGGTTGGCGGATCCGGCGCCGGTGGCTTTTACGTTTTTCATAAATCCGGAAATCGCGGAACATTACCGAATCGATTCAATCTTGTGCCTCGCCGACGCGAAACACGTGGCGATGCACATGGAGGAGGAGAAACCGGACGGTGCGGTGAACGAGGCGGTGCAGCAGGTGGCGTTCGCGGATCGGATTTTATTGAATAAGATTGATTTGGTGGACGCGTCGGAAATTGAACAATTGGAAAAGACGCTCAAAGCCGTCAACGCGAGCGCCGACGTCATCAAGACGACCAACTCCGTGGTGGATCTCGAAACCGTCCTCGGGGTGAATTCTTTCAGCTTGGAAAAAACCCTCGAGACGGATCCGAGCTTTTTGGATGAAAACAAGGAGAACAAGCACAATCTCACCGGGGTTTCATCCGTCGGCATCGCCGTCGAGGGCGAGTTGGATTTCGCCGCCGTCAACGAATTCATGATGAACCTCTTGCAATCCAACGCCGCCAACATGTACCGCTCAAAAGGTGTGCTCTGCTTCGAAGGTCAAGGGGACGCAAAGTTTGTTTTCCAGGGTGTGCACGAACAAATCAACTTTGGTCCGGCGACGACGACGTGGGCCGAGGGCGAACCGCGCGTCAATCGAATGGTTTTCATCGGTCGCAACCTCAACCGGAAGGAATTAGAGGCTGGTTTCCGCGCCTGTCTCGCCACCAAGTGAGGGATTATTGTTCATCATCATCATCATCATCATCATCATCATCACACACGCACACACAGAGTTGATACGCGGTGCGTCGTTTTAATGAAACACGAAACGTCATCGCGCTACTCGACCGACGCCTCACTCCCCGACGCGCGCGCGACCCGATTCATCCATCCATCATTCCGCGAAATAGAAACACGACGACGCGATAGAGGAAAACGACGGCGATGGCGTGCGAAAAGAAACGGAGACGCGCGTCGTCGTCGTCGTCAAAACCGTCGAAACCGTTCCGATGGATGACCCGATGGTGGACGCTGGCGTTGGCGTTGACGCTCGTCATCGCGCGCGCGAACGCGTCCCCGCCCGCGACGGCGTGGTCGACCGAATTCGACGAAACGGTACCCGATCGAGGTTCAGAGGACGTCCGCCGGGTTATTTTGAGAATCGAGCGCGAGTTTACGTCGATTGGAATGGGTTTGTTTTTGGACGAGGCGACGACGTCGTATCGAAGCGCCGAGGACGACGTCGCGGCGTCGAAAGATGCGAATGACGCGCACAACGCGAGCGCGTGGATGTGTAGACGAGGCCACGCGTTGACGACGTCCGATGTAGTGCGGGTAAGAGGCGAGAGTTTGGGTCGGGCGAGACGAATCAAGGCGTACGCAGAGTGGTTATCGAGAGAGTTTGCGTCGGCGAGTCGGCTTTACGACGTTGAAAAAGATACCGGTTTGACGATTTTTGATCGTAATCCCACGGATGCGATCGAAACGTTTCGGTTGATGATGTGTGAAGCGTACGAGGTGGTTTCGAGCGGGCGGTGTTACCGGGATAGTTCGAGATTGGCGCTGGTGGACGACGCCGGCGCCTCCGAGACGAGCGACGTGAGAGCCATCGCGAATCGAGCGAGAACCAAGACAAAGGAAGAATTGATCGCATTCGGGATGGGGTACGTCGAGGATACGTTTTACGCGGTGAATAATCAGACGTCTGCGGTGTTTGGACGGGTGTTTGAGGCGTACGATCGGTGTAGGATGTACGGAAGAAGGAACGCGGATGTCGTCAACGCCGACGCGCGGGCGTTGGACGCTATTCGAGCGCATTACGCCGGGATTGATTATTTGCTCAACGGTGCCAACACCGGGGAAGAAAACATCGGATCCGGCGCGCGCGCGCTCGCGTTTCTCGTCAACGCGGCGCACGATGTGTTGCGAAGCGATGAATCGTGTGCGGCGGCGCCGAAAATTCTTCCAGGGAGATTCTTTGCGTCGGAATCGTTTGACGCGATTATGAGCGAACTCTCTCGCGATTGCGGGCTCGCATCCATCGGTTTAACATTCATTGATAATTACAGTCGAGGACACGGGAGTCATCTTCTCCACGCCCAGCTCGAAGAAATCTCTCGGCACTTGAAGGAGTGCGAGGCGGATGGAAACACCACGGTGAAGAGCGCGATGTTTAGCCTCAACGAGCGCGCCATCGTCGAGCTGGTTGGAGGATTGGAAATCATCGACGCCGCCATCACGGGGTGTCGTCGAGGCGCAGACGAGACGACGACCGCAAGCAGACTCGCGCGCGCCTTACTTCAAGCGCTACAGACTTTTCGCGCGAACGATTGTTTCGCCTTCACCGCCGGCGACTCGCGAGCCACCGCCGTCGCCGCGGCGGCTGAGCGACGAACAACGGCAGCCACGGCGGAGACGTTTGACGCCACGATTGAACGCCGCGTCGTCACCGTTTCCACGACTCCGGGCATCGCGTGGGCCTTTCTCAACGCCTTGCTCTCCGCAGTCGTCATCATGTCCGTTCTCGGCGCCTTTTGGTGCGTCCTTCGATGCAAACCAAAGAAGACGTCTCAAAAGAAAAAACAGCCATTCAACTTTTCGAGACACTTTGACGACATTGACGAAAATCTCAGCATGGATGCCGTGTACGAACGATTCGCCGGGACCGCCAGAGATTCACCGCCGAGCCCTGGTTCCACCGCCGCGCACCATCGCGCTCGAAGAAAATCCTTTGGCGAAGTCGCCGTTCCGGTGAAGCGAACGAAATCGCTCGACCCAAACGCGCTTCATCTTCACGCGCAGTGACGCGTCGCCTTAGCGATGAGATGAGATGAGATGAGATGCAATGAGATGAAAAGAAACGATGCCCATCGAATCCACCGCCGTCACCGCCGTCACCCGTCATCCACCCGTCTCTACGACTCGTCCGACGCCTTCAACGCGTCCAACCGTTGAATATTCCTCTTTGCGATTCTCCTCTTCGCAACCTCCCGCTCGCGTTCGCTCAGCGCGTCCCAATTCGTGATCCTACTCAGTGATCCGTTTTCATTCACTGCGGCGACGTTCGGGCTCCCCGTCAGTCGTCGTTCGATTCAAAACGCGTCGTCGGTCGCGCGTAAGAAAAAGCGCGTCAAAAAGGTAGGTGCCTTTGCGATGCGAAACGTACCGACGATCGGTCCGAGGGCGTCCATCTTCACCGTCCCGCCCGTCGACGCGTCTAAAACCGGCACGTTTTCGTCCCGTCCCCCCGGTGGAAGCGCGCGCTGCATCTTCTGGACGCGCTCTTCGTCGTCGCGAGTCTGCGAGTGAAGACGTCACTCGTTCGCGCGCGCATCATCGCGACCGATTCATCACGTCCGGTGGCGTTCGTCGTCGTCGTCGGATGGCGGTGTTCGGTGCGGGTTTTACCCGCGCGTCGTCGTCGTCGTCGTCACCGCCGTCGACGTCTGGACGTCGCCTGGATGACGGAACGACGACGACGCGAAACCAAGGCGAAGCGTCATCAATCATCATCATCGCGCATCACGCGACCGTCTCTTTCGACGCCGACGTGCGCGCGCCGCTGATGGGAGACCTCTCGTCAGCGAACTCGCCGCCGTCGTCGTTCACGCTCGCATCGCGCGGGCGCAGAGACCGGGTTTTGATGACGCACGGAACGAGGGTGAGGGCGCCGATGCGGTTCGGCGCGCGAGCGTCGGCTTCGGGCAAACCAGACGCGACGTTTAACGTCGTCGAGTTTAAAGGGTGGGACGACGTCGGCGATGAAGACGACGGGGAGGGTGAGGAAGGCGATGCGTGTGGCCACGGAGCGGTGTCGTCGTCGTCGTCGTTCGGTCGAAAAACGCGGGAATTATGGAAAAGAATTGAACCAGACGCGCACGCCGTAGGAGCGGCGATTTGTCTCTCAGTCGCCTTTCCGGAAACGGCGAGACGGGCGAGACGCGTGGGAGCGGCGCTGTGCGTCGGTGTCGCCGTCGCGAAGTCTATAGAGACGGAAACGTCGCATAACGTCGAGTGGTTACCGAAATGCGTGGTCGATCCGCCGAGGGCGGCTCGAAGAGCGATGCGGGCGTCGTTGCTCACGACGTGCGCGTCCGCGGCGTTGCGGACGGTTGCGCCGAGAGTGTACGCGGACGCGACGGCGGCGGCGGCGTTGGTGAGCGTCAAGGTGTTGTTTAAACAACCGCCGCTGAGGGAAGGGTTGGCGCGGGCGATGCGGGGGGCGCGAGGGGAGTTTCGAGAGGAGGAACGCATAGCGTTGTGGCACGCGAGGTATAGATGGGCGGCGTTGCGACTGGCGCGACACGTACCGCGGGATCCGACGCGAACGTTAACGCGGGCGCCGTTGATGGGGATCTTGGCGTTCGTGCGTGGGATGTCAATGTCTTGCGATCGTAACGGGGGGTTTTCGATGAGTCTACCGACGTTTTCGTCCGTCGGGGGATCCAAGCGCGCGAGACGCGCGAGACGGTTGGGCGCCGCGCGCGCGATTGAGACTGAGACAAAGTATACGCCGGATGACGTGTTGAACGCGGTTCGCGCGTCGTTATCGCTCGCCGGGGATGTGCGCGCGTTGCGTAACGCCAGTGGTGCTGTCCCAGTGGAAGAAGAGCGCGCGTTAGACGTCGTAGGCGGCGACAGAGCGCGTTCTCAACGAGAAGAAGAAGAAGAAGAAGACGCAGACTCGGATGACGAAGCGAACATTTGGCAAGACGATCGTTTAATCACCGCCACCTGGGCCACGAATGGGTGGTCGTTCGCGCTCGCATTACGAGCGTTTTATCTCATCCTCACGTGGTTACCCGTGCTCACGTATGCGCTTCCTTTACTCATCGCGAGTCGAGCGGCGCCGACGGCGCTCGGCGTTCGCATGCGCAAACGCGCATGGGCGACGCTTCACAGCGCCATTGCGCTCTGCGGTGCCGCCTTTATAAAGTGGGCGCAGTGGGCGAGCACGCGAGAGGACATCTTCCCGAGAGATTTGTGCGAACAGCTGGAAAAGCTACACGACGACGCGCCGCGACACTCGTACCGACGAACGCTGCGGATACTGGAGCGCGAGCTCGGATGCGACCCGCGCTTGGTATTTTGTCAGTTTCCAACCAAGCCCATGGCGTCGGGATCGGTGGCGCAAGTGTACAGAGCGCGGCTGCGGAAAGAAATCGCCGCCGTGTGCGCCCGGTTGGCGAGCCCGAGAGTGCTCGATCTAAACGAGGATGGCACGATGGACGTCGCCGTCAAGGTTCGACATCCAAACGTTGCCAAGCGCATCTTTTTAGATTTCCAAATACTTCGCGCCGTTGCGGGTTTCGCAGACACCTTGCCCGCGCTCAAAGGTTTGCACTTGAAGAACACGCTCGGGCAGTTTAGTCACACAATGACCGCGCAGACGGATCTGAGAAACGAGGCGGTGCACTTGCTCAAGTTTACGCACAACATGAAGGATGAGGTGCGCGTGCGATCGCCGAGACCCGTTCCGGGATTGGTTACCGAAGCCGTGCTCGTCGAAACCTTTGTCAAGGGTGAAGGTTTGGGCGACGCCATCAAGCGCAAGTCGATCCACAACTCGGAACTGTGCTCGCTCGGGGTGTACACGTACATGCTCATGCTGTTGAGAGACAATTTTATTCATCAGGATTTACACCCTGGGAACATTTTGTACAGCGTCGACGACGCCAACGCTGACGGCACCACCGGTGGTGCGACCACCGAGCCTCAAGCGGCGCAAATCAAGCTCGATTTGATTGATTTCGGCATTGCCGATGAGCTCCCACAGATTGTTCGAAACCGATTCATCGGGTTTCTGTGCTTTCTCATCCGAGGCGAGGGCGACAAGGCGGCGGACGTCGCGTTGACGTGGGACGGAAATCAAACCTGTCGAGACAGAGACGCGCTTCGCGCCGATATGGCTCGGCTCGTATCCGAAAAAGGCGACGTCTTTTCGCGTCGCGTCAATCTCGACGAGTTGTTGAAGGAAATCATGCGTTTGTTTCGCAAGCACGGCGTGAGCATCGACGGCGTGTACGCTTCGCTCGTCGTATCGCTTTGCGTCCTCGTCGGGTTCGCGACGAGTCTCGATCCACAAGTTAATTTGTTTGAAGTAGCCGCACCGTCCGTCATGGCGTTCGCGCTCACCGGGGATGTCATGGGGCGATTGTTTGAAGCGTAGTCTGTAGGCACTTAGTTTTTAGTCGCGCGTAGCGAGTACTTTGGTAGGTTGGTGGTACTTACAAGTAGAAAGGATATCGTGAAATAGAGAAAAAGAAGAATCTCCTTCGATGATGATGATGATGATGAGAGTCTCAACGCAAGCATCAGAGCTCGAGCATCATGCGGCGCGGATCCTCGACTGATTCCTTGATGGATTTTAAAAACGTCACCGCTTCGCGTCCATCCACCAATCGGTGATCGTACGTGAGCGCGACGTTCATCATCGGTCTCGCGACGATTGCGCGCTCGGGACCGACGCACACGGGTCTCCAAACGATTGAGTGCATGCCCAAAATCGCGCTCTGCGGTGGGTTGATGATGGGTGTCCCGGTCAAGGATCCAAAGACGCCGCCGTTGGAAATGGTAAACGTACCGCCCGCCATTTCGTCGATTGAAAGCGTCCCGTCTCTCGCCTTTTTCCCGTACGACGCGATGGATCGCTCGACGTCGGCAAAGTTCATCGTCTCGCAGTTTCGCAACACGGGAACAACCAAACCCTTGGGCGCGCTCACGGCGACGGAAATATCGACGTAGTTTCTGTAGACAATCTCGTCGCCGTCGATGATGGCGTTGACAGAGGGCTCTTCGCGCAACGCCTTGGCCGCCGCCTTGACAAAGGCTGACATGAATCCCAACTTGACGCCGTGCTTTTCTAAGAATGCATCCTTGTACTCGGTTCTCATCTGCATAATGTTGGACATGTCGATCTCGTTAAAGGTGGTGAGCATGGCGTAGGTGTTTTGCGAGCTCTTCAATCGTTCGGCGACGCGTTGACGCAAACGCGACATCGGCACGCGCGTCTCGCTTCTCGTCGCCGCCGCCGCGTGCGTCGGTTGTTTCGGTTGTGTCGGCGTCGGTGCCGTCTTTGCTGGTTTTTCCACCGGTTTTTCCGTCGCTTTCACGGGTGCCGCCGTCGGTTCATTCGCCGCGACCGACGACGCCTTCTTCTCCGGACCGGGCCCCGGAGCGACGACGGCGACTCTTTGTCCCACGGTTACGGTGTCGCCCTCCTTGGCCAAAATCTCCTCCACCGTCCCGCTCGTCGGCGCTCTCACATCAATCGTCACCTTATCCGTCTCAATCTGCGCGATCACTTCGTCCGTCGCCACCGTTTGCCCGACAGCGACGAGCACGGTGGCCACGGCGCCCTCCGTGATCGAATCCCCCATCGAGGGCACCTCCACGCTCACCGGCGGTCCACCAGATCCGCTCGCCGCCGCCGTTTTCCCCGCCGTCGCCTTTTCGGTCGCCTTTTTCGCGTTACCGCCCCCTTTGCCCGCCGCGAACGCCATGACGCTCTGCCCGACCGAAACCGTGTCCCCCGGTTTCGCGTCCACCCGCGTCACGCTCCCGCTCGTCGGCGCCCGAACGTCGATGGTCACCTTGTCGGTCTCAATCTGCGCGACAACCTCATCCGTCGCCACGTCGTCCCCGACGCTCTTCAACACGCTCGAAATCGTCCCTTCGGTGATTGAATCTCCCATCGACGGCACGACGACGGTGGATTCCTCGACGGCAGAAGAAGAGGAAGACTTGCTCGATTTCAACCGCGTTTGCGTCGAGAGCGACGACGACGAAGCGTCGAGATGATGATTCTTCGTCCATGGCTGTAGAAAATCTGTCACCGCGCGTCGCGTCTGCGCCCGCACGAAAAGAAGAGAAAGAAGGCGGAGCGTTGATCGCATAGTCAGTCGAAGCCCGTTCCCGCGTCGCGATTCAGTCGAAAAAGTAATCCAAAATGCTCAATTCAATCTTTAAGATTAATCCAAAATTCTCAATTCAAATCCTTCGTCGCGTCGTCCTCCTCCTCCTCCTCGCGCGTTCCTTCGACGAAGATCATCGATGTACGCGTGTACGTACCGTCGCGTACGCGCGTCCTCCTCCGCCCCCGATCGTCGGTACCGACGTTGATGATGAGGATGCATTCATCAATCTTAAAAAGGAACGTCTCGCAACGCGATCAGACGCGTCGTGCGTCGTTACCGACGCGCCGCCGCCGCCGCCGCCGCCGCCGCTCGCGAGACCGACGCATCGTCGCGCGAGCGCGGTCGTCGGTGACCCGCGGGACGCGGAGCGGATCGTTCGCGGGAGCATCGTCGGCTCGTTCGGGCGTCGCAGTGTGAAGGCGTGCGCGCGCGTTTCAAAAATGTGTGCGTGTGGGGGCATTTTTGTATGGGTAAATAGTATTATATAGGATATGAATCGGTTGGTACACTTTACAGCAAAGAGGATGGATGGATGGATGGATGTCGAGGGAACGATCGGGAGAGAGTCGCGGCGACTCGCTCACTCACTCGGGTAG
>Ga0255762_10002168_pt1 | contig 16195 bp, 15 predicted proteins | sample 101ome_16_FD_179962 | JGI IMG/M metagenome (GOLD analysis project Ga0255762, IMG submission 179962) | Coastal salt marsh microbial communities from the Groves Creek Marsh, Skidaway Island, Georgia - 101401AT metaG (version 2) | ecosystem: Environmental > Aquatic > Marine > Intertidal zone >...
CCAATCGGCCACGAAAACGGCCAAGGAGCTCACAACTAGTCGGGTCAGTAAACCGGGTTTTTGATTCATCTGCGGTATATTCACTGCTCGAAAAGTACACATTATGAATCGAAATTTCACCCTCCTTGTAGCTTCAGTTTTCGCCGTTGGCGCGTTGACGAATTGTCAAAATACCACTGAGGCTCCGGCGCCTGTTGCTGAGACTGTTTTTTATGGAGATACCAGCGTGCGCGCTGAATTATTTGATGATCCACATAGTTATTCGGAAGAGGAAAGTAAGGTGGTGCATTTGAACTGGGATGCGGTGGTTGATTTTGAGAAAGAGGTGATCACGGCGACAGCGACTTGGACCCTAGACGAACAGCACGGCCCTGAAGTCATTTTTGACGTGAAGGACCTCAATATTTCTAAGGTTACCCTTGACGGTCAGGAGGCAGTTTGGGATTTGGAATACGACGACGAGCTCTTGGGATCGGCACTTGTAGTGTACGATCTAGGCCCAGATTCTAAAGAGGTGGCCATTACCTACGAGACTTCGGCTGAATCCGAAGCGCTACAGTGGTACCCGGCGGAGCTGACCCAAGGAAAGCGCATGCCGTTCCTGTTTACCCAGAGTCAAGCTATTTTGGCGCGTACCTGGGTGCCCTGTCAGGACCGTCCAGGGGTGAGATTTACCTACGATGCGAAGGTCAAGGTGCCTAAGGGTATGCTGGCACTGATGAGCGCGTCGAATCCCACACAGAAATCTGAGGATGGTATATATGAGTTTTCTATGCCACAGCCCATTCCGAGCTACCTTTTGGCCTTGGGTGCGGGTGATTTGGCCTTCATAGAACTAGGCGAGCGTTCAGGGGTGTATGCGGAGCCAGAAATGGTGCGCAATGCGGCCTTTGAGTTCAGCCAAACTGAAGATATGATCTCACGTGCGGAGTACCTCTATGGTCCGTATTACTGGGGACGCTACGATATGCTAGTATTGCCGCCGTCGTTCCCCTTTGGTGGGATGGAGAATCCGCGTTTGACCTTTTTGACGCCCACCGTAATCGTGGGAGATATGAGCTTGACGAGCTTGATTGCTCATGAGTTGGCACACAGCTGGAGCGGTAATTTGGTGACTAATGCGACTTGGAACGATTTCTGGCTCAACGAAGGGTTCACAGTGTATTTCGAAATGCGCATTATGGATGCGGTGTACGGGCCGGACTTTGCGGATATGTTGGAAGCATTGAGTTACGACGATTTGCAACGCGAGCTGGCAGTGATGCTCGAGGAGGATCCTGATGCGACAAGGTTGAAGCAAAATCTTAAAGGACGCAATCCGGACGATGCAGTGACGGCCATAGCCTATGATAAAGGGTTCCATTTCTTGAAACTCTGTGAGCAAACGGTCGGTCGCGAGCGCTGGGATGCCTTCTTAAAGGGGTATTTCGATACCTACAAGTTTAAGACGCGTGTTACCGAAGAGTTCCTGCAGGAATTGGCGGGGTTGATGACCCAGGAAGAGTGGAATGCCGTGGGCGTGGAAGAATGGGTCTATGGCAAGGGATTGCCTGCCAACTGTCCGTTCCCAGCCTCGAACAGATTCTATATCGTGGACGAAGCCGTGAAGATGTTGCTTGGGGTGAGCCCTGAAGATCCGGATGCGAAGTCCATGGTCTACCTCGAGCAGGATGTGACGATTCGATGGACCACTCACGAGTGGTTGCGCTATATCAGAGGATTGGAAGCCGGTGGTGCTACCGTGGGCCATTATAGATTGGCCGATGCGAATTATGGATTTACTGGAAGTCCAAACCCAGAGATTGTAGCCGCATGGTACACGGCCATTTTGAAGACAGATTTTGAAGGTTTTGATCCCAAGGTGTATGAAGAGAAGGTAGAGTCCTTCTTGACCACTGTGGGCCGTCGCAAGTTTATTGTTCCAATGTATGCGAGTATGCTTGAGGGGGATGAAAAGCGTCAGGCTTGGGCGAAAGAGATTTATGCGAAGGCACGTCCGTCGTACCACCCATTATCACAGCAAACGTTGGATCAGCTCTTTGCCGAGCACGAGTAATGGATCACCCTATTTACGCCGCCTTGTTGCCTTTGGCGGAACCCAATCGGGTCAAGGACTTTTCCCGCTATTTCCAAAACTATCCCGGTGGATATGGGGAAGGCGATGTGTTTATAGGCGTGATGGTGCCGAACCGTCGGTTGGTGGCGAAGGAATATGCCTTGCAATGGGACGAGGATATTTTGGCCTCTGGTTTAGTCCACGTGTGTCATGAGGTGCGACATACGGCGCTCTTCGCGCTGATGAGAAGGTTTGGAGCGGAGCGAAAACGCCGAGTCCATTGGCACGATTTCCTAAGAGATCATTTCGAGGGCATGAATAATTGGGACCTGGTCGATACCTGTGCGTACAAGATCTTTGGACGTATGGCCTTCGAAAGTGGGGATTATAGCACTTTAGAGGCGTTCTTGGCCAGTGAAAATATGTGGCATAAACGCACTGCGGTAGTCTCAACCTTGCACATGATCAATCACGGCAGATTTGATGAGGCTTTGGCCTATTGTCAAGTGGCCGCGGAGGGTGCACCTGATATCCTTCAAAAGGGGATAGGATGGGTGCTCAAGTGCATTTGGCAAAAAGATGCGGCGGTGGCCGAGGCGCATTTGGAAATGGGCTACCTCAGTGGCCTGTACTCGCGATTAGTGGTTAGAATAGGTTTGGAAAAGGCCGATAAAGACTTTAGAAACGCATTCTTGGCGATGCGCTAAGGCTATCTTCCGGCCATACTAAATCGAAGGTCCCGGAGGATGGGGTTTCTTGGAACGGTTTCTTTTCTTCCTTAGGAGTAGGCTTGAAGATGTCCAGCAAATCTTGCTTTTCTTGCTTTAGCGTCTCCTTGAAGCTTTGAGAAATCCGCGCCTTGTCTAAGCTGATGCAAACATCGTCAAGGTTACAACCGACAATCAAGCGGATATAGGGCTGGTTTTCGTTTTCCGCTTCTGAGATCCAATTCCCTAAATCGCGGTTGGAGTTTTTACCTCTAAGGGCCAAATCCTTTAGTCCCAGTCGAACGCTGTATCGGATATCATCCGTTTCCAAATTTTGCCATCCGTTCACCCATAAATTCAGGGCACTGTTCTCCACTTTGGTCTCAGGCAATTGTAGGGTATCGCCGTGCACTCGGAATTCAGAGTTCAAATAAGGGAAATCAATGCGCTGGAGCTCGCCTTGATCAATGAAGGCACTGAGTTCCTGCAATGGCGCGTAGTTCTGGAGGGTACCATTGCGTATTTCCCCACGCCCTTCCACCAATGTTTTGCTGACAATTTGTTCCCATTCCTCGTCGAATGTCAGAGAAATAGTGGCTTCTACATTCGCTTCCCCAAGAAGGTTAGAGGCGTCGAGGTCTTCAATATCAAAACTGTTGAAGCTGGCCAGTAGTTGATCGAGCTGTATGCCCTCGGCCTTCGCATCTGCTTTAAACACATTATCAGTTTGGCTTTCATATAAAGTCCAATTCCCTGTTAGGGTACCATCACACCCCTCAATACGCATATCATTGCCCAACATCATGGCCCCACGGTTGAATACCTTCCCGCGCAAGTTTGTGCCGTTAAAATCTCCCAGGTTCACGTGGTCGATGAACAGCCCCACGCTGTAATCAAAGGTCGTTTCTACATCTGCGTCCTCTGGGGAATCCTCAAATTCCCAAAACAGTAGGGGATCGATATCTATGGTCGGACTTTCCAGGCGCAGTTCTACCATGGGGTACCCATTAGGCTCGAGGGCGTGGTAAATCATTCCTTGAACAACGGCAGTATTGTCCTCGCTTTTCAAGAAACAGCGCTCAACCGCAACATGTCGGCCATCTGCACTGAGTTCAGCCTCCACTTTGTCAAACACGATATTACTCTGTGCCAGTCCGAAGGAGCCTTCGGTCAACTGAATCTTACCTTCAAAGAGTGGATTGCCGTATGGGGTAAGATCGTCCCAAGAGCGGAATGCTTGCTTGATCACCAGGTCTTCCCCTTGCCAAAACCCCATGGGGTCCACTAGAATATCTGTTTCGACAAAATCAAAGAGTTCATTGAGGTTTGATCCACCGCGAAGCTCGGTAATGAGCTGAGGTCTCGTGCCTGAAATGGACAGTGACCCACTGATTTCACCCGTCTTTGTCTTCACGTTGAGGGTGCCTATATGTAATTCCGGTAAAGCTCCCCATTGCCATCGCCCTGTACAGGATACCGATGGGACGGCGATTCCATTATACACCATGGAAGAGCCGTCCGTAGAAAAATCTACGGCCCAATCTTCATAGGTGCCCTCCCAAGTCCACGAAGCGCGCAAGGCTTTGATATCCACTTCTTCTGGTAATTCGAACAAGGGGGCATAGACCAGGGCCGCTGGAATATCCATTTGGGAAGCGCCGATACGCCCTCCATCTTGATGGAGCAGCAGGGAAACAGGGAAGGTCTGCAGTTTGAGGCTTTCAGTTTCAATTCGCCATTGGTCATCACTGAAAAGAACATTTGCCGACCCTTTGAGAGGGGCATCGACTAAAAATTTGCTTTGGTCGATGGTTACATAGGTGTGTTCGAGGTCGGCTTGAAGGTCGAAAATGGTTGAATTCCCTATGCTCCCGGAGGCAGATAAAGAGGCTATGAAGGCCTCATAGTAGGAATCTTCCTCATAGTCGTCGTAATGCAATTGCACCTTCTTGGCTTCCACATGCTGAAGATTCAATTCCTTGGATGAGGTATCGGAACTGGTCAACAGGTCCCAATTATCTCCTCGCCTCTTATCGTGACGCAAATGCACGTCACCAGAGCTTATGGCCAATTCCTCTACGGTGTAATCCCCTTGAATAACGCCTATGACGTTCATGCCAAGCCCCACTTCGGCCGCTTGAATCAACGGTGCTTCGCCTCCAAAGGGGTCTTCAATGAGCACGTCATGCAAGATGATACGCACGCGAGGAAAGCCCGAAAAAATATCGAGATCGATGGTGCTGACAGAGACGGGTGTCTTCAGCTGAGTGTTGATTTTCTCAACCCCGCCCGCAATGATTTTATCTTGATTCGAATACAGATATCCGGCACCCCCTGCTAGGACAAGGAAGAGCACGAGCGCGACGTAAGCCAATATTTTCAGCGCGCTCCTCATAGGAATTATCTGGTTTTCAGGAAGTCTATTTCCTTAGTGTCCAACAAGCGGTATTCGCCTCGGCTGAGGTTTTTCTTAGTCAGTCCCGCAAAGGACACACGGTCTAATTTTTCGATGGTATACCCCAAGGAATCAAATACGCGGTGGACCAATCTGTTTTTACCGCTTGTCACGCGAATGCCTATTTCACGTTTGTTGGCTTCATTGGCATAACGGATCTCTTCAATAAAGGCCTTGCCATCTTCGAGTTCCACCCCTTTTTGAATGGCGAGCAGATCTTTCTTGGCCAAGGCCTTGTCGAGGATAACACTCAAAATTTGTACGGCACCTTTTGAAGGATGGGTAAGCTTTTTCGCAGTATCGGCATCGTTGGTGAACAGCAAAACTCCGGTCATCGAACGGTCCATTGTACCTACGGGATAGAGGCGCTCACGTGTGGCATTGCCGATGAGTTCGTCAACGCTCTTTTTCACGCGGTTGTCGTTTACGGTGGTAATGAACCCTTTGGGCTTGTTCAATAACAAATATTTCTTCTTCTCGCTCTTGATCAGGCTGCCGTTGAATTTTACGGTATCCGTAGGCTTGACCTTGTAGCCCATAGTGGTCACGACCTTACCGTTGATTTCTACCAAGCCGGCTGCGATCAAATCATCCGCCTCACGTCGGTTACAAATGCCTGCAGTAGAAAGGAATCTGTTCAAGCGAATCTCATCATTCGACCCGGCCAATTCCTCCGCGCTCTTGCGCTTGACACGCTTATAGTTTCCAGGACCTCTTTTGAAATCCTTTTTGCCTTCGTTTTTAGAACGATCTGAATCTGAAAAACGTGGCGAACGAGGGCCGTCTGAGAAGCGGTTGCGGCTTTCAGTTTTCTTGGGTCCTCTAGAGTTTGAGCGGCTATTGCGCATGATGCGGTAATTTTTACAAAGGTAGGTGCTTAGGTCCTCTGCAATTCAAATGCCACAATATTTCAGTTAACATCTAAAGGGAGTAGGATAGGGGTGTCCAATTCCGGTGAAAACCCTGCCAACCACACTTCAACTTCCGAGCATTGGTGCTCACTGAGCAAGGATGCGCCCAATAATATGAGCCGTTGAATTTGTCGCGGATCGACCCAATGCCAAGCCTCCTCAGGCACATATTTTCTGTATTTGACCTCTATAACGAAGAGTACACCGTCTTTTTTGGTGATTACATCGGCCTGGTATCGGCCCACGCGAAAATCTTTTGCGACCAAATGATGCCCACTCGCCAGCAGCATTTCTGTGGCCATTCGCTCGTATGTTTTGTAGGACGCCATGTCCAAGAAATTGGCCCCTAAAAAGGAAAAAGACAAATAATGTGGAGAACTAAAAGTTTTACAGCGTCATCACCTGGCGGTAAAAGAAGAGTGCCAACACCCCAAAGATTAAGAGGGTGATGAAAAAGTTAATCCAAGTCTTTTGTTGATTTACGCGCTGCCTTTGCGCGTAGCGTTTTTGGTGCCTTTCGGTGAAGCTTCCTTTGCGCTGCTTTCTAGCTTCGTGAAGTTTCAAAATTTGACCCATAGCCTCGAAGTGCCCCGGCTCTTGAAGGTAGGTTCGCATCACCTCAAATACCTGGTCTCTATTCGTGGAAGTGAACACTCGATCAAAGCTATTGTCGCTGCCTTCTTCCCAAGATCCAACACGAATCTCCCAGGTGCCGTTGTCCCACTTAAGTAACCGGCACCCGCTCAGTGGCTTCTCCACCTGCAAAAAGAATGTTCTGGTCTCCAGCCAGGGCAGGACTTTTTTCCTGGCCTTAGCTAGTGATTCAAAACTCAAATGGTGTGTTTCTTCGTTCGGTATGCCGTAGGTAACGTTGATCATACTTCACGTAAGATAATGGGCCAATTCTCTTTGCCATGCCCAATAATGGGATGCTCGTACACGGGCACGCCCTCGGCCTCAAAATGTTTTCTCAGGGAATGTCGAACGTCAGGACCCCACGGAATGTGGTGGTCGTGTATATCGGAAAATACGCCAAGCACTACAGCCTGTAGCCCTTTAAAGGCACCACGTCGGCGAAGGGCAAGGAGCATACGGTCCAAGTGGTAGTGGTATTCCTCGAGGTCCTCCAACAGTAAAATACAGCCGTCTAGGCTCGGTAAACTTGGGGTGCCTAGGATGCTGTATATGACGCTGAGGTTGCCGGCAATGACTTGGCCGTGTACCTCCTTAGGCAAGGCACAATACAGCGCATCTTCTTCCCCCATCAAGACCTTGAGAGTAGCTTCGATGGCCTCTTTTTTGGTCGTTTCAAAACTGATGGGCATGGGCGCATGTAGAGTGGCCAATCCTTGTTGTACCCCGTGACACAAAAAGGTGGTGAAATCTGAAAAGCCCACAAGCCATTTCGGATTTTTCAGGAGTGTCACCCAATCCACCGCATCCACAATCTCCGCACTTCCGTATCCACCACGAACGTTCCAAATGGCCTTGACCTCGGGGTGATGCACCAGTGCATTGAAGTGGGCCACTCGCTCCTCAATGGTGCCGGCCAGCTGGTGGTGCTGGCCGAGAATCCCCGGTTCGTAATAGACCTTGAAGCCCGCGCCTTCCAAAACATTCTTCGCCGTTTCGATCATTTCGGGACGGGCAAATCTAGCTGTAGCGCTAATGCCAATGGTATCTCCAGGGGTTAAGAAATGTGGTGTGGTTTGTTTCATTACCGGAAAAATACCCAATAAATGCGCATTATCTTCGCGGTATCGTTTAAACGTTATCAAAAAGGAATGAGTACGAACAAAAAAATCATGGTGACTGCGGCCTTGCCGTACGCCAATGGTCCTATACACATCGGGCACCTTGCGGGGTGTTACCTGCCGTCGGATATCTATGTGAGGTATCTACGAATGCGGGGCCGTGATGTGAAGTTCGTCTGTGGCTCCGATGAACACGGGGTGCCTATTACGATCAAAGCGAAAAAGGAGGGCATCACCCCGCAGGATGTGGTGGACCGTTACAACGCGATGATGAAAGGCGCATTCGAAGAATTCGGAATCAGCTTTGACCACTACAGCCGCACCTCAAGTCCTCAACACCATAAAAACGCTCAAGAGTTCTTCAAAACCTTGATGGATAAAGGTGCCTTGGTCGCGAAGGAAACGCAGCAATACTTTGATCCGGAAGCGGGCCAATTCCTTGCTGACCGCTACATCACCGGCGAATGCCCTAAATGTCATGCGGCAGATGCCTATGGCGACCAATGTGAATCTTGTGGCACCTCATTAAACGCGACGGACCTGATCCAACCAAAATCAACGCTTAGCGGTGCCACCCCTGAGCTGCGCAATACCACCAACTGGTTCTTGCCGTTGGACGAACTCTCAGAAGACCTGCGTGCCTTTTTGGAGAGCCGCGAGGGCTGGAAGCCGAACGTGATGGGCCAATGCATGAGCTGGCTAAACGCAGGCGACGGTCTGCAGCCGCGTGCCATGACCCGCGATTTAGATTGGGGGGTACCCGTTCCAGTCGAAGGCGCCGAAGGAAAAGTGATGTATGTGTGGTTTGATGCGCCCATTGGCTACATCAGCGCCACCCAAGAACTCCTGCCCAACGATTGGGAAGAGTACTGGAAAGGCGACAACGCAGAGATCGTACACTTTATCGGAAAAGACAACATCGTTTTCCACTGTATCATTTTCCCTGCCATGCTTCAGCAGCACGGTGAATATGCATTGCCAACACAAGTACCTGCGAACGAATTCCTCAACCTTGAGGGACGTAAGCTGAGTACCTCAAAGAATTGGGCCGTTTGGCTGCACGAATACCTTCAGGATTTCCCGGGCCAGCAAGACGTCTTGCGCTACGCCTTGACGGCTACGATGCCGGAGACTAAGGACAATGATTTTACATGGGCCGATTTCCAACAGCGCAACAACAGCGAACTAGTGGCGGGCCTCGGTAATTTCGTCAACCGTGTGATGGTCCTGACCCACAAATATTTTGAAGGGGCAGTCCAACAACCCAATGTATTGACCGATGCCGATAGAGAAGCGCTAGCTGCGATGACCCAATACGGCCGTCGCATCGCCAAATCTATCGAAGCCTTCAAATTCCGCGAGGCCTTGAATGAAGCGATGAACGTCGCTCGCTTAGGAAACAAATACCTCCAAGAACAAGAACCTTGGAAGGTGTACAAGCAAGATCCTGAGCGCGCAGGTGTCGCACTTTTCGTTGCAACCCAAATCATGGGTGCCGCTGCCATAGTCTTCGAACCGTTCTTGCCTACTACTGCGGCTAAACTGCGCAACATGCTCGGTTTATCCGAAGGATTCCGCTGGGAAGATGCCAACGAAGAAACCATCATCCCTGGTGGTACACAGCTTGGCGAAAGCACTTTGTTGTTCTCAAAAATTGAGGACGAGCAGATGGAAGCACAGCGTCAAAAATTGGAAGCCGCCGCTGCAGCAAACGCACCACAAACGACAACAGAAAGCATTAAGCATATGCCACAGAAAGAAGATATTTCATTTGACCAATTCATGGCCATGGACCTCCGCGTAGGCACCATCCTCGAAGCTGAGCGCGTCCCTAAAGCAGACCGTCTCCTGAAATTCTTGGTAGATACCGGTCTAGACCAACGCACCATCGTCAGCGGCATCGCAGAACACTTCTCGCCAGAAGAAATGGTGGGTAAAAAAGTGACAGTCCTCATGAACCTGCCTCCACGCAAAATCCGAGGCGTCGAAAGCCAGGGCATGCTGCTTATGGCGGAAGATGGCGACGGCAAACTCCGCTTGATGAGCCCAGAAGGCGGCGCGGACAGCGGCGCAGTGATTGGGTAAATTCATTTTAGCCCCGTAGTTCAACGAATAGAATGCAGGTTTCCGGTACCTGAGATAAGGGTTTGATTCCCTTCGGGGCTACAAAACCCGCGCCGCTGGCGCGGGTTTTTTTATGCATAAAAAAAGGCCCCCATTTCTGGAGGCCTTTGGAATACTCTGGTATAAACTTAAAGCTGTTTTACGTTTACAGCGTTCAATCCTTTCTTTCCTTCTGTTAATTCAAACTCAACCGCATCACCTTCAGCAATTTGGTGTACAAGACCTGTCACGTGGACGAAGTACTCGGTGTTTGAATCGTTGTCTTTAATAAAGCCAAATCCTTTGTCAGTATTAAAGAACTTTACTGTTCCTTGATTCACAATTAGTTATTTAATTAATGCAAAGGTGCGGCTAATTATTTACCTAGCACCTTATCGGACGATTAATATTTCCTGATGGACGTGCTTTTCGCTCTGCGCACGCACCACATAGGTGCCTGCTGGGAGCAGTGGCAACGCGGTTTGACCATCATTTGGACCTGCATAAAGTAATTGGCCACTCATCGTATAAATTGTGACCTCTGAGGTGCGATTCCATTCGAAATTCACCGCTCCTTGGGAAGGATTAGGGAATAATTTGAATCCATGGATCTCTTCCTCTTCCAAGTTCATTTGATCCGGACTGTACACATTAACCATTACGTGCACACCCTTGTAGCTGACATTACCAGTGCTATCAATGCTGATGGTATCACAATACGTGCTGGTACAAGTCATCACCCCAAAAGCGGTGCTATCTGTCGCCGTTTGGGTTAAACAGATCACAAACGTTCCACTCTGAGTGTATTGATGAGATGGGAAGGCACCCACTGCACCTGAACCATCACCCCAGCTCCATTGATACAATACGTTAGCATTTTGGAACATCGAATCCACGGTTGAGGTATTGTAAAGCACAATCTGACCATTACCCGTCAGGGTAGAATCGAACGTAAAGGCGGCATTACATCCGGTATTTCCAGACCCGGAGCCACCGCCCGAGCCGCCTCCACCACCGGATCCGCCACCCCCGCCTGAACTCGTGCCTCCACAAATAACGAAGGTCGAAGAGAAGGTGAACACCGATGGGGTATTGCCCGTGTAGGTATAGAAGTCATAGAGCCAATTTCCCGAGCAACTATCCTCGGTTTGCGCCAACAAAATACCCGCCGTGCTGTACAAAGACATCGTATCGGCATAGTTTCCATTGGCATCCGTAAACAGGGTCAAGGCGCTCCCTCCGCCGCCCATGGCATTGGAAGAATCGGCAATAAATACAGGATAATTCGGCATTCCAGCCCCTGTCGCAGAATCAATAACAGATCCAGTAACAATGGCGGTGTGCACAGGTTGGCCCAGCACTGCTGCACTTAGCAAGCATGCGAGCCCAATTAATTTGAATTTCATGGGGGTCCAATTATTTCTCTAAAGATACTTAAGCCAACAGTTCCTCCTTGCTTTCCGCCCGGAAACTGAGTAAAGTCTCATCTAATCGAGTAAGCGCTTCCCCGATAAACTCCTCCTTCACCGGTACTTCAAAATGAAGAACATCCTCAAGATGCTTTTTATTGAATTCATAGAAAGCTTGTACTCCCTCTCTCGCGTCCGCGAAAAACTTAGGTTCTGAAAAATGAACCTCCACCGGAATCCGCCACTGTCCTAATACATTCCAAAAGTGCTTTAAAAAGTGTGGTACAAAACCCTCTTTCAACGAATGGAAATAAGGCACTGCGTTGTTTTTATACTTCAGACACATAAAGGTAATAGGCACATTCGCGCTTTGCGCCAACATAAACAGCCCTGGCTTTACCGGGTAGATGTCGTGCGTTCCCGATGTCCTTCCTTCTGGCGAGGTCATCAAACACAATCCCTTTTTAAACCTTTGGCTGGCATCCAACAACACTTGCTTCCCTGCGTTGCGATCGTGACGCTTGACCCAAATAACATTCAAGGCTTTTCCAAGCCAACCCACCAAGGGCCAATTCTTAAAGTTGATCGCCGCCAACAGTGTAGTCGGATGCTTCACAAAATTCAAGAACATGATGTCCAAGTAGGAGGGATGGTTAATCAAAATCAACTGAGTCTGCTTCGTAGTTTTCCCAAAAACATCACTCTTAATCCCCAGCAACTTGGCTTTACAATACACCCCAAATCGAAGCATGGCATGTGCTCCTTTCTGGCCAAATAAGCGTCCCAAAACCACTAGGAGACTGGTTAGGGTAAACAAAAACGCCAAGCCAACAAGGCGGACAAATGCAAGTAAGTGTTTCATTGTGTGCGAGTAAGTCGCCAAAATACAAATTCAAACTATTTGTACATCAAAACACCCCCATCTCGTATCTTTGAGTTCTGCTAAGGGCTATTAGCTCAGTTGGTTTAGAGCGCTGCCTTGACAGGGCAGAGGTCACTGGTTCGAATCCAGTATAGCCCACAAAGAAAAAGCCGTGCACCGAAAAGGTGCACGGCTTTTTTAATGCCGCACCTGTGCTTGCACAAAGGTGCAGGCATTAAAAAAGACGCAGCGCTGCGGGAGCAGCGCACGGCTTGTCTTTGGGTACAAGGGCGTGTTTTTTGGATCTTTCGCCACAGGCGAAAAATCCAGGGATGAGAGCAGCGCACGGCTTGTCTTTGGGTACAAGGGCGTGTTGTTGGTTCTTTCGCCGCAGGCGAAAAATCCAGGGAGTTTGTAGTAACTTGGAGCATGCCCAAAATCATCCACGCCATCTCCGGACCTCGCAATATTAGTACAGCACTGATGTATAGTTTTGCCCAGCGTCCCGGTTGCGCGGTCATAGATGAACCGATGTACGGGGTATACTTAAAGAAATTGGACCCAGATCACCCTGGAAAAGAGGAGGTACTAGCGCAATGGCCGACTACACTCGAAGGGGTGCGGGACGAAGTCGCTGCGCTTTCTTCCCACGACGAGATTTACCTGAAAAACATGGCACATCACATGCACGGCGAGCCTTGGCATTGGGTGGAGCCGTCGGCCTACGTGTTTTGGATCCGTCATCCCCGCAAGGTGGTGCACAGTTTCGCGAAGGTGATCGACACCATGAGTCCGTTCGATATCGGTTTGAATGAGCAATGGGAGCAGTGGGGCCAATTATCTCATTTCCCCGGTCCAAAAATCATTGTGGATTCCGACGAAATGTTGGCTAATCCAGCGAAAAATATGCCCTTAATTTGCGAGGCCCTGGGCCTAGCTCCACGCTCGGAAATGCTTGCTTGGGCACACGGCCAAAAGGCCTATGACGGACCGTGGTGGCCGCACTGGTACGCAAACGTCCACAAGAGCACAGGCTTTGGTCCGGCTAAGGCCATGCCAGCACCGCTGCGCCCCGATCACGAAGCTGTGGTGGAGGCGACATTGCCGGCTTATGAGGCCTTGTACGAACAACGATTACAATTCGAATAATATGTTACAACAATTCGATCCAAGAAATAAGGATATCAAAGTATGGGTAGGCGATGGCCTAGTGCACCGCGACGATGCCAAAGTCAGTGTATTTGACAGCTCGGTTCAGGGCGGTGATGCCGTGTGGGAAGGCATGCGCGTGTACAAGCACGGGGTATACTGTCTCGACCGTCACCTCGATCGCCTCGAGGATAGCGCCATTGCGATGGCCTTTGAAGGGGTGCCGACGCGCGACTTCACCAAGAAGGCCATACAGGCGACACTCCAGGCCAACGGGATGACCGACCATACCCACATCAGGTTGACCTTGACTCGAGGTGAAAAGATTACCTCCGGAATGGACCCGAGGCTGAACCAGAAAGGGTGCACGCTCATTGTACTGGCTGAATGGAAGCCGCCCGTATACGACAACGACAAAGGCATCCGAATCATCACCTCGGCCATTCGTCGCAACAGCCCGATGCACTTGGACTCAAAAATTCACCACAACAATTTGATCAATAACATCCTCGCAAAGATTCAAGCGAACCAAGCGGGGGTGGATTCGGCATTGATGCTGGACAACCTAGGTTTTATCTCGGAGATGAACGGGACGAACATTTTTATGGTAAAGAATGGGAAGCTCTTGACTCCTACGGCGGACGCCTGTTTGCACGGGATTACTAGGGGGTTAGTATTGGAATTGGCCCGAGAAAATGGCATGTCGGTAGAGGAGCGAAACCTCTCGCTGACCGAGCTCTATTCAGCCGACGAGGCCTTTGGAACAGGTTCGATGGGCGAGCTCACCCCGATCACAGAGGTGGACGGCCGCACTTTAGTCAATCGTTCGGGCACCCAAATCACTCAAGAACTTGTTAAATTATTCGAAGGCACCCACGGAAAGTGGAGTACGCCTATTGATAAGCTGTGAGTTGAAATTATCTTTGAGAGATGAAACCAATATTCATGAAGAAATTCACCCTCTTTTTATTTGCCCTTTTATCGGTCCAATTATCTGCGCAGAACATTAGCGGCTGCATTACATCGATGCCGGATTCCATTTCGAACATCAAAGTGGCATATGTGCGTGGGAAAGGATTGGCGGTTAAGCAGGAGATTCCTGTACAAAATGGCTGTTTCAATGCCGCGTGGGAGCACCCCGAACAAGGGATTTTCATCGTTTACATCGATGGAGGTCACACTTTTGATATGGTTGTGTCCAATGGCGACCTGAAGATAGAAGGGGACTACAATGCCTTAGAAAATGTCCAATTATCTGGTCCAGGTATTGAGGAATTTAACGGGTTTAAAGGCTTGTTGAAATCGGAACCAAATGAAGATCAAATCCGCAATTACCTAATCGCGATTAAGGATAATGGACTCCGAGAATTTCTGTTGCCACAGATATTGCCGTTGAATCCAGATACAAATGTGTACTGGTTGCGCAGTCATTTCTGGGATTACACGAACCTCAGATCTAAAAGCACCATCATTAATCCGTTCTTTGAAAAGAATAGAAAAATCTATTTCGAGCAAGTATTGGGACACGATCCGGATACAGTCATCAAGCATTTAAATACGCTTCTAAATTCTCCTATGGATGATCAGGTACGAAAGGTGCTCGTCAGTACTGCTACGTATCACTATGAGACTTCGAATTATATGGGGGAGGACAAGGTGTTTGTATGGCTTGCTCAGACCTTTTATAATTCCGGTTTTGCCGATTGGATGGACAAAGATGATTTGGCAAAAATCAAGGAAAAATCAGACGGATTGAGTACGGAGCTCATTGGAAATCCGGCGAGAGACTTTGCCTTTGACACCAAAGACCGTGGCCGCATTAAATTATCAGATGTTCAAAGCCCTATTACCATTCTATACTTCTGGGACAGTACTTGTGGTCACTGTAAGAAAGAGACACCACGATTGAAGGAATTCTATGAAGAGTATAAGGACAAAGGAGTAGAAGTGGTGGCCATCACATTGGAAAACGAATTCACCTCTTGGAATAAGTACATTGATGAGAATGAGCTCACCTGGATCAATGGCTACGAAAGTGATTTCGAACGTCCGAACTTCTTGTGGTATTATTACATTCCAAGTACGCCTAAAAAACTTGTTTTGGATAAAAACAAGAAGATTATCGCCAAGAACTTGGACGTGGAGACGACATTGCGATCGTTCATCGACGATTATTTGGCAGGTAAGGTCAAATAAAAAAGGCGCCCGGAGGGCGCCTTTTTTATGGAATGACATCCAATTATTTTTCGGTTCCCGCTCCAGCAGGCTTGCTACAGCAGCTTTTTTTCTCACCAGCAGCAGCGGTTTGCTTTGGCTTATCAGCACAAGATGCGCTAGCCGTTGCCTTTTCAGAGCAGCAAGATTTCTTCGCTACCATGGCAGTTTCTTTTTTATCAGAACAAGCTTTGGCTTCGCCAGCTTTCTCAGAACAGCACGATTTCTTTTCAGCTTTTGCCATAGTACCGTGATCACATTTCTCAGTACAAACGTGCTTAGATTCAGCGTTTTGTGGCTTTTCTTGGGCGCTAGCAGCTACGGTGAAGGCCAAGAAGCTTAGGGTAAGGACAAATTTTTTCATGGGTTTTAATTTTTTCAGACATTGAAGTTAATGAAAACTAGGGGTTAACCCCTTGAAAGGTCATAATTGTTCTTATTTTTGTGCCAAATCAAAGGATACAAAATGAAAAAGGTACTTGTAATGGCTTTTGCAGCTGCGTTCACGTTGACGAGCTGTGTAAGTAAGCAGAAATACGTTGAGCTTGAAGAATTGCAAAACGCAACTTCTGATA
>Ga0255762_10002190_pt1 | contig 16116 bp, 17 predicted proteins | sample 101ome_16_FD_179962 | JGI IMG/M metagenome (GOLD analysis project Ga0255762, IMG submission 179962) | Coastal salt marsh microbial communities from the Groves Creek Marsh, Skidaway Island, Georgia - 101401AT metaG (version 2) | ecosystem: Environmental > Aquatic > Marine > Intertidal zone >...
ATGTCATCATTGCAACCCCTACAGATTATGATGTTGAAACTAATTATTTCAGTACTGATTTAATTGAGTCTGTTCTTGACGATATTGAAAATGAGAATCTGGAAACAACCATTATCATCAAATCCACTATACCTGTTGGCTATACAGAGAAAATAAGAACTAGATACAAGAAAAATAAGATTATTTTCTCTCCTGAGTTTCTTAGGGAGGGACAAGCACTGCTCGATAACCTTTATCCCTCAAGGATCATTATCGGTGACTCATCACCTGAGGCAAAGAATTTTGCCGATCTTCTTATGCAGGGTGCAGAAAAAAAAGATATCGACACTCTATTTATTGGCGCAACTGAGGCTGAAGCTGTCAAACTATTTAGTAATACTTATTTAGCCATGCGCGTAGCTTACTTCAACGAGTTAGACTCTTATGCCGAATATAACAATCTAAATTCACAAGAAATTATTAGTGGTATGAGTTTTGACCCAAGAATCGGAAATCATTATAACAATCCCTCCTTCGGCTATGGCGGCTACTGTCTACCAAAGGACACAAAACAGCTTAAAGCAAATTTCTTACATGTTCCTAATAATTTAATTGATGCCATAGTTACATCCAATGCAACAAGAAAAGATTTTATTGCCGATCGTATTCTGATGAATAATCCCAAAACTATTGGAATATATCGCTTGATTATGAAATCCAATTCTGATAATTTCAGAGCTTCTTCGATTCAGGGAATTATCAAAAGGCTAAAAACAACTGGTACAAAAATTTTTATATATGAACCTGTTCTTCAGACAATGAGTCTTGATAGCTTTCTAGATTGTGATACCTTGTTAGACTTGGATGAATTCAAGGAGGTTTGTGATGTTGTGGTGGCAAATAGAGTTACCGATGAGATTTCAGATATTGCAAAAAAGGTGTACTCTCGAGATATATTTAATTCAGACTAAAAAATGAGAGTCTTAGTTACTGGAAGCGCAGGATTTATTGGTTCAGCGTTAGCCCTAAAACTTCTGAAAGGTGGGCATAGTGTTGTAGGGATTGATAATCATAATGATTATTACGATATAAGTCTCAAAGAGGCTAGACTTTCAAGACATATTAATCATAAAAAATACACGCATATTAAAGAGAGTATCGAGAATAGAGATGCAATGGCTGAAATCTTTAGGTCGAGTAATTTTGATTGTGTTGTAAATCTTGCTGCTCAAGCTGGAGTAAGATACTCTATAGAAAATCCATTCGCCTATGTTGACACTAATCTTGTTGGTTTTGGTAACATTCTAGAAGGATGTAGACATTCAAAAGTTGGTCATTTAGTTTATGCATCATCGAGTTCAACTTATGGTCTTAATACAAAGCAACCATACAGAGTTGATGAACCTGTAAATCATCCTTTAAGTTTATATGCAGCAACGAAAAAAGCAAATGAGTTAATGGCTCATACGTACAGTCATCTGTTCAATTTACCTACAACAGGTTTAAGATTCTTTACTGTTTACGGTCCATATGATAGACCTGATATGGCTTTACAAAAATTTGCTAGAGCTATCATGAATGATAAAACTATACAGATTTTTAATCATGGAAATCATAAAAGAGATTTCACATATATTGATGACATAGTCGATGGAATTATTAAAGTAATCAGAAAACCCGCCCTGTCAAATATTGATTGGGATTCTGATAAACCTGATCCATCTAGTTCAAGTGCGCCATATAGGATTTACAATATTGGTAATAACAATCCTGTTAATCTAAAGGACTACATCAGAGAGTTGGAAAAGAATCTTAAAAAAGAAGCTATTAAGGAGTATCTTCCAATTCAGCCTGGAGATGTACCAGATACTTTTGCTGACATATCAGACCTCATTCAAGAATTTGATTACAGGCCAAAAGTTTCTATTAAAGAAGGTATAAAGAATTTTAGTGATTGGTTCTTGGATTACTATAAATTTATTGAGTAATTACTTGGCCGACTTCTTTAATAGAATCAATTATATCTATATTTTTCATACCTTCTTCAATCGGATGCCCACTTCTTACTAAAATATTTTTACTAATCCCTGCAGCCAGGGAAGCCTCAATGTCTCTCATTGAGTCTCCAATCATCCAAGATTTCGTCTTTGAAATTGGATATTTTTGAAAGCATTCATTAAACATTCCAGGCTTAGGTTTTCTACAATTACAATTGTCTTCTGGCTTGTGTGGGCAATGAATACTATAAAGAATGTCTAAATTATGTTTTTTGAAAACATCTTTCATCCATAAATCAATTTTTTTATAATCACCCTCTTTATATATGCCTCTACCAATACCTGATTGGTTAGTAATAACTATAAACTCATAGCCAAGTCCTTTTAGATAGTGCATAGATTCAAATACGCCCTCAATAAATATGAAATCCTCAATCATATGGAGATAATTAACCTCCTTATTAATAACACCATCTCTATCTAAAAAAATTATTTTCTTCTTCACTTAATTAACCAATTTTGATTTTTAATGTAGTATATTTAATTTTAAACTTTTGCCATGATAGATTTAAGCGTTGTAGTCCCAATATTTAATGAAGAAGAAAATATCAAAGGATTGGTATATGAAATAAGCCAATCCTTAAAAGATATAAATTTTGAAATTGTTGTCGTTGATGATGATAGTAGCGATAAAAGCCTTCAGGTTCTTCAAAAAATAAGAAAAACTAATGTAAGACTCAGAATTATTAAGCATTCAAGAAATTATGGCCAATCATTTGCGGTTCGTTCTGGGATTAAATATTCAAAGTCTGAATGGATTGCAACTTTGGATGGCGATGGTCAAAATGATCCCAATGACATTCCTAAATTATATGAAGCTCTTCTTAAAGAAAGTATAGGCACAAAGAATATTTTAATTGCTGGTCATAGAGTCAAAAGAAAAGACTCATGGTTAAAAATAGTCTCATCAAAATATGCCAATAAATTGAGATCTAGAATTTTGAAGGATGAGGTTCCTGATACTGGATGCGGCCTTAAATTATTCTCTAGAGATTTCTTTCTTGATCTTCCATCATTTAATCACATGCACAGATACATACCAGCATTGTTTATCAGTCATGGCGGAAAAGTCCTATCTATTGAGGTTAATCACAGACCAAGAGTAAAAGGAACTTCAAAGTATGGATTCAATAATCGTTTTTGGGTTGGCATAAAAGATATTTTGGGAGTTCGCTGGCTTCAAAAAAGATCACAGGAGATTATTTCTAAGGAGGTTTAAGATGCAAGAAATACCAACTTCATGGCTCGTGATAGGTTTTATAGGTCAAGCTCTATTTTCAATGAGGTTTATAGTTCAATGGGTCTATAGTGAAAAAAATAAGAAAAGTATAATTCCTAAGGCTTTTTGGTATTTTAGCCTTGCTGGAGGTGTGACTCTATTTAGCTATGCCTTGTTAAGGCAAGATCCAGTGTTTATTGCTGGGCAAGGACTTGGTTTGATAATATATATTAGAAATTTAATGCTGCTCAGAAATGAGAGAAAATAATTTTCTATTTACAATTGCCATTATCTAAAAATTTATAGAAAAGTGAGTAACCGTATTTGTTATTAATTTTTCCTGAAAATTTTTCAAATTTCAACTTATGATTGTCATCATATCCATCGTTATCCCAGATAATTAGGCAGTTTTTGAGATTACTATTATCTATATCTCGAAAGGCTTCTTTAAGGATTATTATTCGTTTATCTCTAAAAACTCCGAAGATATGAGGACCTAAAAAGTAATCATCTGTTTTAATTGTATCTATCTCATTAATGATTGATAGAGGTATTTTTCTCAAACTACTTACAATTGGAGTATTAATTCTTCCTTTATATCCAAGCTCAGGGGCAATCGTCATTTGTGCTATTCGTATCAAGAAAACAAGGGTAGTAAATATTACAGTCGAAATAATGAAAGGCTTTAAGAATTTATTCTTTAAATCAATATATTTAAATGCTTTTAGATATAGCCAAAATGGAAATATCATTAGTATCGGGTGAAGCCATCTCACTTTTACTTCTTTAATATCTATAAGAACCAAAGAGAATGCCAATAGTATCAGCATAATAATAAAATATTTATCTAAAAAATTTTCAATTGTAGGAGGAATAAATTTACCATTTTTTTTGGATAGATGTCTTATTGAAAATAAAAAAATCAACAAAACAACAAATACTAAAGGAGTTAGAAAACCTATACTCGATAGGATGATTTCTCTAAATTTAGAAAACACTGTTAAATTATTTGAAGAAATCAATCTTTCATGCGCAAGAGGAAATATCTGACTCCAGTTTTCAATGAGCCAGGAATAGTGAGGCATCGAAATTAATAAACCAACTATTAAAGTGATTAAAAATGCCTTGTCGAGAATTATATTTTTTTTTGATTTTGAAATAAGAATTGATACTAAAGTCAGAAATAGAAATATCAGATAACTATATTTGCTTAATAAGCCAATACCAATTGATATTCCTAAAAAGAAATAATAAATTTTCTTTTTGTCGAAATGTAATTTTAGAAAGTAAAAAAAGGTCATTGAAATTGCCAAGCCCAGGAGAATGGTATGAGTGAACCCTTGATGCATATGCCATGCAAATGAGGGCATTAGCAAGAAAGATGAAAGTAATATTTTGACTTTGGTTCTATCTTTAAAGACTATTTCTGCAGCTAAGAATAAGTAGATAAATGTTATGAATATTAGGAAGTACTTTACAAAAGTTACTGTAAATAATTGAACTCCAAAAATTTTAAAGAATACATAACTTATCCAACTATATAATGGTGGTTGAGGCATATCATAGCCAAAATGTAAGCTTTGACTATAAAAAATCTGCTCCCTATCATCAACTTGAAGAGTATCGCTTAAAGTAATTCTCAATAAGAAATGGATAAGCAGATAAACAAATAAAAAAAATAAAGGGTGGTGCAGTATTTTTTTGCTCAATTTAGTTTCTGAAAATGTCAGTCTTACTTGATAGATTAATTTCTATTTTAATAGTTGGGTGGCTCTTAACTTTCCTGATTTCTTCCAAATCTGGAATTTTTGTTATTTTGATTTTTCTGCTGTCATTAGGTGGTCTCTTCCTTAAGAGAAATGAGAAAAAAAAACTAGCTAAATCAGAAGTTTTATTTATTTCAAGTTTTATTATTTATTTCATAGTTTCATCTTCTAGTGTCTTAATTTTGGGCGGTGAGCTAAGGGAGTTAGACACTTTGTCGAGATTCATATTGGTTCTACCAATATTTTTTTATATTAGAAAATCATCTGTTAATATTACCCCATTTTTCATTAGCGTTTGCTTCACGACATTCCTATTGTCGATGCATATTCTTGCAAAGAAGTTTTTTGGTTTGCATTTCTTAGAACTTTATAAAAATACTTCCTTCATAGGTTTCTATTTAAGTTTCTTCTCTATCCTATGTATATTGGCCATTAATCCTGAGAAAAGTATTCGTTTTAATGCCATTTTTCTTCTTGTTGGTATAGTAGGAATTATATCTGCCATGCTAACTGGGTCGAGAGGAGCATTTATTTCTTCATTGGCTAGCATTGGTTATATTTTATTTTCAAACCATTTCAATCTAAGTAGAAGAAACTTTAAGTATTTGTTTTATCTTATGATAATGACTATACCTATTATTTTCTTGATTCCAAAAAATGAGACCAGTTATAAATTTAAACAAATATATAGTCAGATAGTTGAATACCAAAAAGAAGGCAACGCTAAAAGCTCTATTGGTGCAAGACTTGAAATGTACAAAACAGCATTAATCATAGCCCAAGACAACTTGTTTTTCGGTATTGGAGAAAACAACTTTGTTAAAACAAAAGCTAAATTAATTCAGAATGGCAATGTTTCGCGTGATATTGAATCTTTTAATCATCCCCATAGCGAATACTTAACTTCATTAGTTGAACAGGGTCTTTTGGGCCTATCGAGTCTGATATTTTTGTATATATCTTCATTTTATTTTGCAAGGCATGAAAAACATAATTCTGGAGATATATATTCTAGTAATTTAATTACTATATCGATAATTTCTTTAGTAATTTTTTATGCCACATACTCTATTTTTAATGGTGTATTCGACCACCAAACCACTACTTTGTTTTATACTCTAGTCATTGCTATTATGATTGGAATTCTTTCAAGCTTAAGAAAATGAGAGTATTGGTTACAGGTGGTGCTGGATTCATTGGCTCAGCGTTAATTCGCTTTTTGATAACCTCAACAAATCATCATGTTCTAAATGTTGATAAGTTGACTTATGCTGGCAATCTAGAAAATCTTAAAGATATCTCCTCAAATGAAAGATATACATTCAGTAAAAATGATATTAATGACGCCAAAGCTTTACACAAAATCTTCGCAGAATTTAAACCTAATAAAATAGTACATCTTGCTGCAGAGTCTCATGTAGACAGATCTATAGAAACACCAAAGAACTTTCTAGAGACAAATATTTTTGGAACCTTTAATTTATTAGAGGAATCAAGAAAGTATTGGAGCTCTTTAAAATCAGACCAGAAGTTGCTCTTTAGATTTCATCACGTTTCAACAGATGAGGTATATGGGGATCTTGAGGCAGATGACCCTCCCTTCTCTGAAGATAATCCATACATCCCAAGTTCACCATATTCAGCCTCTAAAGCTGGATCTGATCACTTAGTTAGAGCTTGGCATAGAACCTATAATTTACCTGTAGTTATTACTAATTGCTCAAATAATTATGGTCCTTTTCAGTTCCCTGAGAAGCTTATTCCGCTGATTATCTTAAATATATTAGATCATAAGCCATTACCCGTATATGGAAGTGGTCACCAAATCAGAGATTGGCTGTATGTTGATGATCATGCTGAAGCAATTTACAAAGTTCTAATGGAGGGAGAAAATGGTGAAACTTACAACATTGGAGGCAATGAAGAGCGAACCAATTTAGATGTGATTCATACAATTTGTGATATTCTAGATGAGAAACTTAATAAAACAGCTACTTCTTCATTTAACGATCTTATTACACACGTTGAAGATAGGGCGGGTCATGATAAGCGATATGCAATTAACTCAAATAAAATCAAAAATAATTTAGGCTGGATTCCTAAAAATAATTTTGCACAAGGCTTAGAGAAAACCATAGATTGGTATTTAAATAATATCTCTTGGTGCGAAAAAACTCTTAAGAAATCAAAATATGAAATGCAACGATTAGGTATAAATAAATAATGAAAGGAATAATTCTCGCTGGCGGAAGTGGAACAAGACTTTACCCCCTCACACTAGTTACATCGAAGCAGTTATTGCCTGTATACGACAAACCAATGATCTATTATCCGCTTTCAACATTAATGTTGGCTGGTATCAAAGATATTCTGATAATTACAACTCCATCTGACAAAGAAAAATTTAAAGATTTGCTTGGTGATGGGAGTGCGCTTGGAATTAATTTAAGTTATAAAGTTCAACCATCTCCTGAGGGTCTAGCTCAGGCATTTACCATTGGAAGGGAATTTATTGGACAAGATGATGTTTGCTTAATTTTGGGAGATAATATTTTTTATGGTCATCAACTTCCAGAAATTCTTGAATTGGCCAAAGAGAAACAGGCGAATGATTATGCTGTGGTGTTTGCATATCATGTTAATTCTCCAGAGGAATATGGTGTAGTCGAATTTGATAAAAATCACAATGTAATAAGTGTGGAAGAAAAGCCCAAAAGACCTAAAAGTAAATATGCAATCACAGGATTGTACTTTTATCCTAATGATGTAGTGAAGAAAGTTAATTTAATTTCGCCTTCTGAAAGAGGTGAACTTGAGATTACATCTTTAAATGAACTTTATTTAAAAGAGAATAGGCTTAAGGTTGAATTATTAGGCAGAGGCTTCGCTTGGCTAGATACTGGTTCGCATGGATCTCTTATTGATGCTTCAAATTTTATTGAGACTATTGAGAGTAGACAAGGACTTAAAGTTTCGGCAATTGAAGAAGTTGCTTTTGAAATGGGGTATATTTCAAAAGATGAATTAATCAAGCTTGCAGAACCGCTTAAAAAAAATAAATATGGTCAATACTTAATTTCCAGGGCAAATATCAATTGAAGATCTCAAAAGTCGACAATTCAGACCTTTTAATCTTTTCTCCTGAGGCTTTTGAAGATGAAAGGGGTTATTTTTTTGAAAGCTTTAATCAAAAAAAATTCGAGAATTTATCAAAACAAGAAATTGTTTTTGTTCAAGACAATGAATCGAATTCAATTAAAGGAACTTTGAGGGGGTTCCATTATCAGTTAAGACCTTATACTCAATCAAAATTAGTAAGAGTTATACATGGAGAAGTTCTTGATGTGGTCGTAGATATTAGGCAAGCGAGCAAAAATTTCGGCAAACATTGGTCATTCAAAATTAACTCTGACAACAAAAAACAACTATATATTCCCCAAGGCTATGCTCATGCCTTTTTAACGCTTTCAGATACCGCCATTTTTTCTTATAAAGTTGATAATTATTTCTCACCTGAGCATGACAGAACAATTATCTGGAATGACGACATTATTCAAGTGGATTGGGGTTTTAATGAGCAAAATATTATCATATCGGACAAAGATAAAAAAGGTATAAAATTTAGCGATGCAGTTTATTTATAACCAAAATGAATAAGAAACTATTATTTAAAGTCCATATGCCAAAAAGCATAGATAAACCATTGCTTGAAGTTCTGCATAGTGGTTTTATTGGCCAAGGTCCTAAAGTTGAAGAGTTTGAGGAAAAACTTAGCGATTATTTTCAAAATAAAAATGTAATCACAGTAAATGCAGGAACATCTGGTCTTCAGTTAGCTCTTAGATTGGCAAATGTTGGTTATGGAGATGAGGTAATAACTACTGCAATGACATGCACTGCCACTAATATGCCAATTTTAGCTGCTGGAGCGAAAATAGTTTGGGCAGATGTTAATCCAAATACAGGTTTAATTGATGCTAAATCGATTGAGTCAAAAATTACTAGTAAGACCAAGGCTTTAATTATGGTCCATTTTGGTGGTTTGCCTTGTGATATTGAAGAAATCAACAATATCGCAAAAAAATTCAACCTGAAAACAATTGAAGATGGTGCGCATGCATTTGGCTCTGAATACAAAGGAGAAAAGATCGGAAATCACTCAGACTACGTTATGTTTTCGCTTCAAGCTATTAAGCACATTACTACAATTGATGGCGGTTTGTTATTTTGCAAAAATAATGATGATTATGAAAGAGGTAAATTATTAAGATGGTTTGGAATTGATAGGAATACTAATAGAAAAGACTTCAGGTGTGAAGAAGATGTTCTTGAGTATGGATATAAATTTCATATGAATGATATAGCGGCTGTTGTTGGAATTGAGCAACTAAAATATGTTGATAAACTGGTTGCCAAACACATAGAGAATCAGAAATTCTATGATGAAAATTTGAAGAACATCAAAGGTGTCCGCCTTATTAATAAACCAGATTTCCTAGTTTCGTCATGCTGGATTTATGTTCTTCATATTGAAAAAAGAGATAAGTTTATATCTTGGATGGATGAGCAGGGTGTTATGACATCAAGAGTGCATGAAAGGAATGACATACACACAGCCTTCATTGAGAGTAAATGCGCGTTGCCGGGTCTAGATGAATTTAATAAAACTCAAGTTTCTATACCTGTAGGATGGTGGATAGATAAAACTGATAGAGAGTATATAGTCTCTAAGATTAGGGAATTCTCAAGCGCATTTCTCTAAATGCACTTATTTGGCAACCCCCATGATTTGGGTTTTCCGGCCATTAACCAAGCAATCTGCATTAATCTATCAATAAATTTATTTTTGAATTTTCTAACCATGCCCAGAGTAATAATTGTTAGGAGCAAGTAGAATAAAAAATCCATAATAATTTTTGGTATATTCCATAGATATAAAATTACAACTTTGTTTCTTGGAAAGACCTTGGACCAGAAAATTAATCTGGATCTGAAAAATTCAATTCTTGATTCAGGAAATAGTGAACTAGTTGAAGCCCCCCCAATATGTGAAATTTGAATCTCAGGTGCGAACATAACTTTCCACTTCATCGATTTATTTATTCGAATACACCACTCAGTTTCTTCATGGTAGAAATAAAATTCTTCATCGTACATTCCTAATTCATTAGTCATTTTTCTATTGACTGCTAAACATGCACCCCTGAGAATTGATACTTGATCAAATTTATTAATTTTCTTTGATCGATATGGTCTTCCTATCAAGTCAAGTTGAGACAAAAGTCCTGGAGTTTGTGTGGAATATGAATTCATTCTTTTACCCAAAGGTGAAAACATTTGAGGGCCAATAAGACCCGCATATGGATCCAATCTAAGAAACATTTCAAATTTTTCTAGAGTGTCAGATTTTAACTCTATGTCATTATTACACAAGAGAAAAAATTCACCTCTTGCAGCATGCATGCCTTGATTACAGGAAAAACCATATCCTGCATTGCAAGTATTTTTTATTATTTTAATTTCATTTAAGGAATATCTCTTTTCTAATTCCTTAATTGAGTCATCAGAACTGAAATTGTCTATTACTATTATTTCATCATTTACTTGTTTATACTTAAATATACTTTTAAGAATCTTGGAGAGTCTTTCAAAATTATTCCTGTGAATAATAATTATAGAGAATCTAATTTTTTTTGAGTTCATATTAAATTTATACACTAAAAATTAAGTCATGAGGATTCTTCAAATTAATACCGAGAACACTTGGAGAGGTGGGGAGAGGCAGACGCTCTATACAGCAAAAGGGTTAATAAAAAGAGGCATTAAAGTTGCCATTATTGTAACAAAAAATTCTCCGCTATCTAAAAAGGCCCAGCAAGAAGGCATTGAAGTAATTCAGACTGGAGGTTTCTTCGATACATTAATTAAAATTTTCTTAGCAAGAACTCAGTTTGATATTTTACATGCCCAAGCTGGAAAAGCGCATACCCAAGCAGTAATAACTAAGATTCTCCATAAAAAACCTGTGTTATATACCAGGAGAGTGGATTTTGTTCCGAAAGGTTTTGCTTCCATGATTAAGTACAGATTTACAGATCAAGTGATAGCTATTTCGGAAAAGATATCATCAATTTTGGACACAAATAAACTTTATAAAAATGCTCCAGTAATTTATTCTGCAATTGAAAGTAAGACTCTTGATTTAATAAGAGCCAGTAACTTGAAGAAGACTTTAAAAATAGAAAATTCATATATTGTTGGAATAATAGCTGCTATTGAGGGACATAAAGACCCCTTTTTAACTCTAAATGTAGCTAAAGAAATCATTGATAAGCGAAGCGATGTTCACTTCATTCATTTTGGTAGTGGAAAATTAGAGGCTGAATTTAAAAAATTTATCAAAGATAACTCTTTAGAAGGCAGATACCATTTTATGGGTCATTATGACAACGTCGAAGATTTTTATTCAATAATGGATATTTTCCTAATGACTTCTAAAATGGAAGGACTCGGAAGTTCAGTAATTGACGCCTTCAATAATGAGGTATTTGTGGTATCAACCAATGCGGGCGGGCTTAAAGAATTGGTTGAAGGAAGAGGTGCATTATGCAATATTGGGGATTTAGATTGTCTTGTTAGTGAAATTGAGAATGCCATCTTAATGAATAAAGACAAAATTGCTATCATTAAGAAAGCGAAATCATTTTGCAGGAAGAATTTCTTGTCCGATAAAATGGTTGAAAAATATATCGAAATATATAAAACATTGCTATGAAGAATTCAATTACAGCAATATTAATTACCCTTAATGAAGAGGAGAATATCGAGAAATGTCTCCAGTCAATTGCTTGGGTTAATGAGATTGTTATTGTTGACTCAGGAAGCTCAGACAGGACTGAGGAAATTTCAAAGAAATATACAAATAATTTCTTCTACTCTGAATGGGATGGATTTGGTAGGCAAAAACAAAAAGCTCTTGACAAGTCATCTAGTGACTGGGTTTTGTCAATTGACGCAGATGAAGTTATTACAGAAGAATTAAGAGATGAAATTATAAAAATAATTAGTTCTGAAAATTCTTCAACTGGATACAAGATTCCTAGAAGATCATTCTATATGGGAAAATTTATTAAACATTGTGGTTGGTATCCAGATTATGTAACTAGATTAGCCCTGAGGAATGATTGTTTTTTTTCTGAGGATATTGTGCATGAAAGGCTAATTCTCAGTAATGGAAATGTGGGGTTTTGTAAATTTAACATTGAGCATTTCCCATACAAGAATATTAATCATCATATCGAGAAAATAAATAAATACTCTGAATTGTCAGCAATTAAGATGTTTGAAAATAATCAAGAAGTCAGTTGGTTAAAAATTTTGATTACACCTTTTTTTGGATTCTTTAGAGCTTTTTTCTTAAGGTTGGGATTTTTAGATGGATGGCAAGGCCTGACAATTTCATTGTCAACTGGTTTTATAGGTTTTTTAAAATATTTGAAGCTCAAAGAGATGAATCTTAAAAAACATAATAATACTAAATAAGATCTTATCTAGCTTTCAATTAATTCAAATTCAACGTTAGAGCCTAACTTTAATTCTTTTTTAATTAAATTCTAATTCAGATAATTTCGTCATATATGGAGCAAAACTTTAGGGCAACCTTCTCCCAAGTTTTGTTTTCAGCAAAAATTTTCGCATTTTTTGATAATTGTGCACTAATTTCTGTGTTGTTAAAGAAGATAAGCAATGCTTCGCTCAATTCAGAAGAGCTTAAAGGATCTTTTAATTTGATTGAATTTAATTCATTCAACTCTGAGGCAATACCGCAATAATCCTCATTACTAATTATTACAGGTGTTTGATAAAACATTGCCTCAAGAACAACCATCCCATAGGTGTCCCCTAAAGTGGGATGAACCATTACATTTGCTATTGAATAAAACGGGGAAATATCAGAAATCTCACCAAGGAAGATCGTTCTTGATTTTGATTCAGAAGAGGAGAAAAATACAGACTCAGGGTTATCTCTTCCGATAACTAGAATCCATGGACTAAGGTTTTTAATTTTTTCGCATGCATTAATCAGAACTTGAAGCCCTTTCCTTCTAAAATTATGACCCACAAAGATAATAATACGGGCATCATTTGGTATTTTGTATTTTTCATAAACATTAATTTTGACTGTTTGATTTATATTAGGTAATTCAATTGCAGGGCTTACAATATGAAGATGGCCTTTTGTTTTGGGGTAACTCAGCTCTATATTTTTTTTATTGAGATTAGAGACTGCAACAATGGCCTTTTTCTGATCTGAACTAATTTTCATTTGTCTTTTTTCTAAAAAAAGATAACTTAGTAACCTCGGACTAAATAGGACAGATAGTCTATTAAGAAAATTTTTTTGATGGAAAACACCAGATTTTACTGTTGGGACATGAATTGAATAAACATTTGCAAAGGTGACCATCTCATGAGAATGAATAATGTCAAATTTCTCAATTTGAGTATAAATATAAGCTGAGAAAGAAAAAAGAATTTGATTTAGAAATCTTGGTCTTTTCAATTTTGGAACCTTATAAAAGTTAATTCCCTCTATGTTTTCTGGATATTCTTGGCAAATTACATGAATTTCAAAAATTTTTTTTAGCTTTAAAGTCAACTCATAACAATATCTCTCTGCTCCTCCAGAATGAGGTGAAAAATTTCTAGTTAATACAGCTAATTTTTTTTTATTTCTTCCTTCGTTTCTCATAGGAAGAAAATAATTTAAGAAGTAATAAATGCGGATAAGTTCTATGAGTTATGAAAACTCTAGACAAACGAAATAAGTTTGGGGAGTCACTCTCAACACCTCTCACAACAGTAACCGCTGAATCATACCCTGCTATTTTTACAATTTCTTCAGTGGTATCATCAAATGAGCCATAAGGGTAACAGAAATGATTAATTTTTGTTTTAAACTCTTTCTCAAGCTTGAGTTTAGATTCGAGAATTTCTTTTTTCATCATTGACTTGCTTAATTCTGCAAGTTTGACATGAGTAAGGGAGTGAGATCCAATACTCATGCCGGAAGTAATCCAATTTTTAATGTGTTCATGAGTCATCATATTGTGAGAGGCAAAACCTTTTTGGATGTCCCAATAGTTCTTACCCCCTATATTATTAGCAAGTAGATAACAAGTTGCAGTAAATTTATATTTCTTAAGAATTGGCAATGCATTTAGATAATTATTTTCGTAGCCATCATCAAAAGTAATGCCAAAAACTTTTCCAGTTTTTTCACCCTTTAGGTATGGAAGTAATCTATCCATGTCTAAGCCCCTATAACCTAACATATAGAGTATAGATAGTTGTAATTTAAATAACCACCTGGGAACATGAAGACTTCTTAAGCCTTTGCCACGATCTATAGAGTCAACACTGTGATACATGAGAATTGGTATTCTCTTTGAGTGTTTAATATTCATCATGAAAATTATATCAAATGAAAGTTAAAATGAAGCAATGCATAATCATAATAAAGAAGGAAGATTGTTTTGAAAATTTTGATTGAACTTCCAACATGGCTAGGAGACTGTGTGATGACAACTCCAAGTTTATCAAACTTGGTTAATTCTGAAAGTGATATTAGTATAAATTTAATTGGTCCTAAAGTTTCTGTCGATTGTTTAAAAAACTTTTCTAAAGTTGATAGAAATCTCTATCTTACTAGGGATTTCCTTTTAGATATCAAAAATATTCGCTCCCTTGGGCATTTTGATTGTTTTATCTCTTATAGGGGCTCATTTAGATCAAGGCTATTAGGTTTTTTTGTTAAGGCAAAGAAGAGGTTAAATTATAAGAAAGAAAAATATATAACCGGCCATCAGGTCGAGAAATATAATGCTTTTATCAATAATTTTTTTAATTTAAACAAACCACCAAAGGACCTAGTGCTTTTTAATACTGGAAATTCAAGAATTAGCACTAAATTAAAAAAAATTGGCATTAACCCTGGTGCTGCATATGGGAGCGCAAAAAGATGGACAAAAGAGGGGTTTTTTGAGGTTATTACAGAATTGGCTAAAAATAATAAAGTGCTAATTTTTGGTTCCGAGAATGAAGGAAAATTTTTTGCTGATTTGATAAATTTCAAAGATTCAAAAAATATTGAAAATCTTGCTGGGAAGACCAATATTCAAGATTTAATAAATGAAATAGCCGATCTAGATTTATTTATTACCGGAGACAGTGGACCAATGCACATTGCTGCAGCTTTTAAAGTTCCTACAGTTTCAATATTTGGGCCTACTAAATACATAGAAACATCTCAATGGAGAAATACAAAATCGATAATTATCAAAGAAAATTTAGAGTGTCAACCATGCATGAAGAGAGAGTGCCCACTTAAGCATCATAATTGCATGGAATTAATCAAATCTGAAAAAGTTATAAATAAGTCTCTTGGTCTTTTAGGAAAAATTGAGATCGATTAGATGACATATTGTATGTCCAACAAATATATGCATCTCTTGAATTCTAGGAGTGTCATTTGATGGGATAACAAGATTGAGATCACAGACACTGTTCATCTTTCCACCATTGCCCCCACTTAAGCCAATAACTCTCACACCCAAATTTTTTGCATTTTCTAATGCTTTAACAACATTAAGACTATTACCTGAGGTACTAATACCTATTACTAAGTCATTTTTGCTAAGAAGTGCTTCGAGTTGTCTGCTAAAAATATTTTCATAGCCAAAATCATTACCAATAGAGGTTAGAGCTGATGTATCAGTAGTCAATGCAATTGCAGGTAGTCCTTTTCTGTTTACTTTATATCTACCAACTAATTCAGCTGCAATATGTTGAGCATCAGCTGCAGAACCGCCATTACCAAACAAAATAATTTTTCCACCTGATTCAATGGTTTTTATAGCAAATTTGGCAATTGATTCAATTGAGCTAGAAAGTTCATTCATTTTTAAAGAAACTTCATTATGAAGATTGAGTTCTTTTTTAATTACTTCTATCATCTGCTTGAATTTTTGAAATAGTATTTGAAGTACTTCTTCCCTCAACAAAATCAATAAGAACAAGTTCTTTTGCGATTTCT
>Ga0255762_10002192_pt1 | contig 16105 bp, 9 predicted proteins | sample 101ome_16_FD_179962 | JGI IMG/M metagenome (GOLD analysis project Ga0255762, IMG submission 179962) | Coastal salt marsh microbial communities from the Groves Creek Marsh, Skidaway Island, Georgia - 101401AT metaG (version 2) | ecosystem: Environmental > Aquatic > Marine > Intertidal zone > Salt...
GTTATTTGGGTCGACTGTGCGGATTCCCAGCCGTGCATCGGCACCGCGGGTGCCATCACGTGGGCATTGAAGGCAAAGGGACACCGTTTCCACTCTGGTCTTCCTCACAAGGGCATCAACGCGATTGAACTCGGCATGGCTGCTACGGAGCGCATTCAGACCAAGTTTTACGAGAAATTCCCGGCGTGTCAAGAAGAACGCGACTACAAGTTCATTACGAGTTCAACGATGAAGCCGACGCAGATTAGCTGCGCCCCCGGAGGGTTGAACCAAATTCCGCCGGAAGCCACCGTCTCGGGTGATATTCGTTTGACTCCCTTCTATCCCGTGGCTGACGTCAAGGCGGCCATCGAGGCGGAAGTCGCGGCTATCAACGCAGACATTGATTCACTTCCAACAAAGGGTGACTACTCCAAGTTTGTCATCCCGGATGGAAAGGGTGGAGAGATTAGAGGCAAATTAGAACTTGAGTGGGGTGAGCACCTACTCACCGGCATCGCGTGCGACTTGAGCTCACCTGCCCTCACTACGCTGTGCGATGTCATCAAGGATGTCAAGGGTGTCGCCGAGCCGTACTCCTTGACTGGTTCTTTACCGCTCGTCGCGGAGATGCAGTCGAACGGTTTTGATATTCAGTTGATTGGTTTCGGTTTGATGAGCACGTACCACGCCGACGACGAGTACTGCAGCTTGAACGACATGAAGGATGCCGCAAAGATTATCGCGCGTACCATTGCCAAGTTTGGTTAAAAAAATGATTTTTTCAATCCTACAATCCCTAATCCTAAACGTATCTAGTGTGTCTCCTTTCACGCAGCCTCGATCGGTCTGCAGAAGCCACCTTGTAAGAGAAGTGGCGGTCGTTTCGGTAACTCTTCCATCTTCTCGGGCGTCACTCTGGTAGTGACTTGTTCGCTGCCATCCTCCTCGTCGACGTTGATGTCGATGTCGAGCTTCATTGCGCGGTGTTGCAACTTGAACATGCCCGTGCCGATCGGCATCGGAATACCCATGATGATGCATTCCGAGACGCCGTCGATGTAATCGGTGCGTCCGTGCAACGCGGCGTCGAACAGGTGATCCGTCGTCTTCTCGAAAGACGCCAACATGAGTACGGAATCCTTCATTTTCGCCATACCAAAGCGAGTGATACCCAGAACTTCACCCTTGTACGTCATGACATCCGCGAGAAGCATCGAGTGACGGTTATCGATCGACATGCCGTGCGCACCCATCGTATCGTTAATTTCCTTGATTATGCAGGCGCGGGCGGCTTCGATGCCCAGCGCGCGTTCGCACTCCATGACGTGATTCGTCCTCGTCTCGGTGCCCTTGATGCCGTCGACGCCCATAACGGCTTGCATGTTGGTGCCTTCGACGATGAGGTTGTATGTTCCGTCTCCTTTGTCGTTGATTACTGCGCGCCCAACGGATGCGATGCCCTGAACGATAACATTCGGAACAGCCAAGCGCAAATGTTGAAGCGTAAACAGCGCGCGCCCTTCGTCGACAACGTCTTCTTGAGGTAACACGTGGATAATGTTTTCGCTCGCGATGAGCACATTCGTCGGTTTAAGCTTGAGTTTCGAAGTCGCCAAAATAGCGTCGCGTGCAGAATGAACTGTAACGTCAAGCTGTAGCTGATTGATAGCGTCGAGATCGAGGATGAGTTCGAGGTACAGATCGCTGGATCGAATGACCACGTTGATTTCTGAGCAAACTTCCCCTAGTGTCGTCTTTTCAACCCGACCCTTCACGACGCGAGCAGCGGTGACATCCTTCTCGCTCACCAATGATGCGGTGATGATTGGAGTGGAAATCGACTTGGAGGCGTTGATAATCTCCTTGATGCGCGGCACGCCGAGCGTAATGTTCATCGAGGCAACGCCAGCAAAGTGGAACGTCTTGAGCGTCATCTGCGTACCCGGTTCACCAATAGATTGCGCGCCAATCGCGCCGACTGCGGTACCTGGCTCGACTCGCTTAGACGTGTACTTTTCCATGCACGCGTCTAAGAATGCATCCATTTGAGTACGCGTGATTTTTCTCCCATTCACGGCTTGGTCCTCAATCTCCTTGGTCATAAAGGCGCTCATTTGATCATAGAAGAGCTGCGCCACGCCGACGCCGTACACGAGGTTATCCTTATCATCGTCGCCTTCAGCGCCAACAATGCGAGTTTTTTGTCGCAAGTTCGTGAGCGCCGCATCTAACATGGATTTTGTGGCGGGTGCCTCTTCCTTCGACGGGTAAAGTCCCATCACATTCATCAAGCAGCGCTTAAACTCAACCGGCTGCGCGTCGTGACCTTCCATCAACGTCGGTTCCATGCCATCATCACCGTAACGCAACTGAACGATGCCACCCATAGAGTTACGGACGGTACCGTCATACAGCAACGAGAGGTCTTCCAAAGCCTTCATGAGACGACGGGACATGTAACCAGTCTCCGCCGTCTTGACCGCCGTATCTACGAGACCTTCGCGACCAGCCATGGTGTGGAAGAAAAACTCTGTCGGGCGCATGCCAGAAAAGAAAGAGTTGGCAACGAAACCTTTGGCTGCGGGCGTCTTTTCACCACGTCTAAAGTGCGGGAGAGAACGCTCAACGAACCCATCAGGAGGACGCGAGCCACTCACGGCTTGCTGACCGACGCACGCAACCATTTGCGAAATGTTAATGGTACTCCCCTTACTGCCACACAGAGCCATGATGAGAGGTGCGTTGCGACGCGGCAAAGCCTTTAAGCAAGCGTTTCCTGCAGCTTCACGAACGGAAGACAGCACGCCAAGCACTTCAGCTTCCAGCGTCTCCTCGGCGTTGCAGCCAGCTTGTAGCGTCAAGGTGCCTTTTTGGTACGATGCAATGCGGTCGTCGCACGTCGCGTAACCTTCATCAATTCTTCGCTGCTTCTCTTCAACGAGATCTTGCGCCGGCGTCACATCATCAATGCCAATGCTAAACCCACGAGTGCCGAGCCAGCGAGCGCTAAGCTTGGCGAGGCGGTTCATGGCGTTGGCGGCGGCTTGCGGACCATATTCCAGGTTCAATGTATAAAACAAACCAGCCTTGTTGCCGCTTCCTAGAGTTGCCTTGCCGAGTCTGCCAGAGATGACCTCAGAGTTTTGAATGCACACGTATCCGTCGTCTGGGCACATTTCCTTGTCCTTTTTGTTGTACAACTTCTCAGCCACCTCGAGGTTGACAAAAATTTGATCCGACACCTTGGGACGAATGAGGACGTTGAAGATTTGCTTACCAGTCCAAAGTTCAATCGGCTTGACCATGGCTGGTGTCGGCAAGTCCACAGAGAGGAGTGCGTCACCCATATACGCGACGAGAGCTCCAAACTGGGAGCGGTCAAAGAATGCGTCTTTGCACGTGAGCAAAAAGGCGGCAGTCAAGAAATCTTGCGTCGCCGCGATGAGAATTTCACCATTCTTCGGAGTGCAAAGGTTGTGATGGACTCCCATGAGCTCGAGTGCCTCGGCTCGCGCTTCTTCGGTTTGAGGACAATGGATGTTCATCTCGTCACCGTCGAAATCAGCGTTATACGGCGTACACACGCATTCGTTGAATCGGAGTGTACGGCACGGCATGACGCGAGCTCTGTGAGCCATGATTGACATTTTGTGCAAACTCGGTTGTCGGTTAAAGAGCAAAATATCGCCGTCATGAATGTGACGTTCGACAATGTCACCAAAACGCAACTCACTCGCAATTTTGCGTCGGTCACCATACTTCAAGTATTGCATACCACCGCCCACAAATTTGACAAAGTTGGCACCAGGGTGCGTAGACATGCCGTTTCGCACACGCTCTCTGAGCATGGCAATGTTGTGCTTGTTGACGACTTCGGGGTACGTCATCGTCTTTGCTATGTGAATGGGCACGCCCACTTCATCGATGCGAAGGTTTGGATCCGGTGAAATGACCGTTCTTGCGCTGAAGTCGACACGCTTACCGCTCAGGTTACCCCGGAAACGCCCTTGCTTACCCTTCAATCTTTGGACAAAACCTCGAAGCGGCTTGCCCGGACCTTGGTACTGCAGAGACAGTCCCGGGAGCTCGCTGTTGATGTACATGGCGCACTGAATCTGTAAAAAGTCCCAGTTTTCCATGAGGTTGTTGATGGCCAAACCTTTCTCCAAACCTTGTCGCAGAACGTTGTTCACTTCAATAATCTGAATCAGCTTCATGGTGATATCATCCTCGTTTGACCCCGAAATGCCATCCATCTCCACGGACGGACGAATGCAGCACGGTGGCACGGCGAGGTGCGTGAGCAACAAGTTTTCAGGGCGATTCGCAATGTCCAGAAGCTCGCAATCCTTATCGCTGATGCGCTGCATGATTCCCAAAACTCTAATCGGGTTCAAGTCATCCTGAACTCGCGGCAGCGACGCTCTGAGAGACTCGTTGTACTTTAACGCCGTCTCAAATTCTTTCATGAATTCCTCCAAGAGCGCCGGATTTTTGCTATACTTTTCGTGAACAATCTTGAGCGTCTGCCCCGCGCGCTTGACCGCCCCGTTGTAATCTCCGCAGTGCGGACACAAACGGCACCGCTTGCACTTGTCGGCAAACTTTTTATTCAACGCCCTCCTCTGGTTGATCTCCAGCTTTGGGCTTCTGTACCTCTTCAAAAACACCGCCGCGTCGTCCTCATTCATCAAAACCCCCGAGCAATTTTTACACACGCACTGTAAAATCGAAATGATATTCTTGAAGTACCCGATGTGGAAAACCGGAAGCTCGAGCTTGATGTACCCAAAGTGCCCCGCGCAGTCCACCATACTCCCCCGACACGTCGCGCACTCCCCACCTCGTTTATCCGTCGTCCCCATTCGCGGATCTAGAATACCATTCGGCATCGGCGTTCGCTGCGGCATCTGATACAAGTTCCTCTCGCACACGTGAAACACCCCGGCTCGACCGATCTCCGCGTCGCTCATCAGCGAGAACCTCACGCTGCGAATCTTCCTCGGCGTCGTCGCCGGCACGAACGGCGTCTTCGTAAACTCAATCGCCGCCGCATCCCGCGACGACGTCGCCATATCGTCTCTAAACGTCGGCATCGCGTCGCTTCGTCGTATCCACCGGCTCCGAGCGATACAAAAGTCGTCTCGAGTGAAAAAGCGCTCTTCACCCGGCGGCGGCAGGGCAAACCTCTCTTCAACAAGAATGCGTCACGAGAACGACAGACGACGCCCTCTCGCGCGTCCCGCGTCGGCGCGCGCGCCCTTCTCAGAGCTCGCGGGTCGCGCGCGGCGTCTTACGTTCGCTCGGTCGCGCGCGCGGACGACCGACCGACTCTCGTCTTCGGTGTGTGACGACCGGGCGGCGGGCGCGTCCTGGGAACGAACGACGAAGCGCTCCATCCAGCGCGCCCGCGAACGACCGAGTCCATCGACGACGAGTCAAACGACGGTTCAATGTTCACGTGTCCGAAGTGTGCGTGTTGACCGTGTGTGACTCAAAAAGGAGTGGGATGGGTACGGATGGACTTCATTTTTGGAACGCGTTTGGAACGCGAAGGCGATGGGAACGGATCGGAGCGCGAGAGGTCGGCGCGGTGTGGTGCTAACGCGTTGGAGATATCGATTCACAACGTGTTTTCCCGGGGTGTGGTGGCACCCGCGGGTGACTAGTGTACGCGGCATGTTTCTATAAAGGCATCCGAGTCGGCGCGTTGACGCTCGGGTTCGACGAAATCCGCGCTGGTGATGGCGGTGGTTTGTACGGCGAGCATCGGGCTCATGATGACCTGTTGTGGGAATCTCTGGAAGACGTTAAAGTCGATCACCTTGTTGACGGCTTTTCTGCTGAGCACAGGTTCGAGGAAGAGAGAGTACGAATCGCGCCCCAGGATGTAGGCGTGCGATCCTCGCAAATCGCACTGCGCTCGAGTGACGGTGCAAAAGGCGTCCGATTTCGTCAATTCAGCGTTGTAGCGGCATCCGCAGCCGTAAGGACATGCGGTAAAACCGACTTCAAACTCCCACGCTCTGTAACCTAATCTAATAATGGTAAACGCCGCATCGCTCGCTTGCTCTGAGTTGGTGAGAAGCTCCGCGACGGATCGAATCGCCTCGTGGGCCTTGTATTTCGGGTGCTCCTCCGCAACTGGATCGATGAAAGACGCGTCTGCTTCGACGACACCGATGTGGTGGTGGTTCGCTTGCTTTGCGTGCGCCACCACAGCGCCATGCGAGAGAGTCGCACGCCTGAAATGAGTCACATGAGAGTCGAGCCCGAGGCACGCGTCCACCTTGGTGCCGTCCACGACGTGAACTTTATCTCTCCAATCAATCGGAACGCAGAGAGACTTGCAACTTCCTCTCGCGCAGATGAGATAAAGCGCCTTCGCCATCTGTATCATGCGTTTACCGATGAGACCAGAGCCCATGGTTGAGTTTGAAGGGCAGAATTGGACATCCTTGACAAATGCTTGTTCCGCGCACTTCGCAGCCAAATCGACGCCGTAGGACGCACGCGTTTGTCTCTTGTTCACCAGAGTCCCTAGTTCCGCCGCTCGAGAAGTTTTGTAATGCGAAATGCCTAAATTGATGACTTGTCGAGATAAGCATCCGTGATTCTCGCTCAAGCAGACTCGATCGCGAGCTTCTTGCAACTCTGCGACAAAGCCGTCGGCTTGCGCCTCAAACTTGGTGGAGCACTCTTGCTCGTCGCCTTCCGCGCACTTTGGAGCTTTCCTCGGATGCGCGTGCGTATCCTTCAAAGCGTCGTTGTAAGACGCGCTCGACTGAAGTTTTGGTATGACCCAATCGTGGATGGTTTCTCGCCACTGCAAAAACTCTGAAATTCTTTGATTTTCGTGCCACATTCGTAGTAGACGAGCCTCCGCCGCTCGGTAGAGTCTCGCATCAATCGAGTTCAATCTGTTGAATCTCTTCTTGAAGCCTTGACTATCGATGTAGCTGACTAATCCCGCGGGGAGCGCCGTCGTTAAGTCGTCCTGGAACAACATGCGTTTGAAGCCGTACTTGTCCAGGTTGCCAAAACCAACCTCTGGCGGCGAAAGCAGTTGCCGCACGGAAATGATTCTGTAGAGCATTTGCTTCATGAGCAAACGAGCCGTGAGCTCGTGCGTCGGCGTAACAACCAAATCGTACATGTTCAACACGCTGAGGATGTCTTCGTTCGTCACCGACGACGGGGTCACTTTGCCATCCTTGTCTACTCGATCCATCTTTGTCAGCAGTTTGGTTGGCGCGAGCAATTTGAACTGCAAGTTTGATACATGCGCTCGTCTTCCAAAGTTGCCAAACGCAAACTCCTTGAAGTTTTCTACGCTAGGAGACCACCCCCGTCTCGCGATGCCGTACTGCATGTAGGCTTCGACGACTCTATGCAACGGGTCTCGAACACCGGCAATGAGAAACACCTCTTTTGAAGCGGCGAGCGGGACGCCGCTGCGAGATCGCAAGGAACCAAACGCCCTTTCCGTCGCCTCGTACGTCAACTGCCCGCCATCATCGCCAGCAATGACAAAGTTTGGCCCTCTTGGTTTTGTCTTAACTTCAACCAACGTGTCACTGGTGCTCGAAGTCACCCCTCGCAAGCCGTGCGCAAAGCCCACTTGTCGCACCAACGTCCGCCACGAATCCGCCCCGTGCGCCGCACCTAAGTAGACGAGATTCGGACACGCGTTAAACACCGCCGCCTCTCTGTGCGCAGGCGAATGCAGTGGTTTATTCCCACCCTTCGCCGGCCACAACTGTTGCCCGAGCGACGGCGCCCTGGGCGTAGAAAACAACCACGTCGATGACTGTCTCTCGCCCATCTTCCTCGGCGCCCACAACCCTCTGGCGTCCATCGCTACGTTGGCGCGCTCAGCCGTTTGAACCATCCAAACGATATCTTGCGCGTCGCTAGAATCATCATCACTCTTCAACTCGTCCCACTGTCTCTTCAACTTGGCGGCGTATCGTCTCGCTTCCTCCTCGTGCTCCTTGTTCGCCCTCGCCGGTCTGCTTTCCAACCACTCGTCGCGCATCGCCTTGTCGTCCACCTCGAGCTCGCTAAACTTATCATCCCGCCAGCTCTTGTGATTCTTCCCTAGATCCGCCTCGGGCGACATTGAAAACTCCAACTCATCCATGTCCCTCAACCGCGCCGTCGACGTCGCCGCGCCGTCTGGGTCCCCGAGCGCGGCGAAACCGCCTCTACTACGCGAACCGCCCAACACGCACGCGGCGCCCACGATCGCCGCGCACGCGACGCCCCAAGCGATGCCCGACCCGCGACGAGACCCCCGCGACGACGACGACGACGACGACGAAGATGACGGCATGGACCACCACCGCGACTCGACGTCGTCGTCGCTCGTAGTCGCACCCAAGTTCTCTTCGTCGGCGTCAACATCATCATCGTTCAACCGAGAAAACGTCGACGACGACAGCGCCGTCGACGGCGCCGACGGCGACGGTTTCGACGTCACGGACGCGCCGAGGAGTCGACGGCGCTCATCCGCGACGCGGACGGCGTCCGTTTCGGACCCACCGCGCATGTCGGCCGTCGCGGCGTCCTCTGCGGCGATGGTGGGGTGTTACGAACTGTGCGTGTGTGTGCGTGTACATATGGGTAAACAGTCACATTAATGCGACAGAGCCATGTACTCTGCGAGCGCCGGGCCCGCCTGGAGGAAGTTTTCGCGGAGGACGTCTATCGTTTTACTTTCTTATGCGTGTTGTGAGATGCACAAAACCTACTAAAATTCGCCGACTAATCCTAGCGCGCGACGCATGCGCGACGCATCGCGAGTGGGCACCGCGCACTCATCGACGAGCGATGAATCCGAGTCGTCCACCCTCGCGAGGCCCCGCGCTCGCGCTCGCGCGCTCGGGCTTCCATACGCTTAGTACTCGATTTCGTCGAGCGCGTAGTTGTTGGTGGAGACGCCCGCGTAGTTGACCTTTTCGAAACGAACGACAACCGGGTAGCGCACACCGGATTGATCCACCGAGATGACCTTGCCGTAGTCGTTGAACCAGTAGGACTCCGGGCGGAGAATCTTAACCTGCGCGCGGCGGAGGAAAACGCGACGCGCGAAATCCATCGTCAGTCTCGGGTCGAAAATGCGGTCGAGCATCGGGTATTGGGGATCACCCACGCGATCCGTCGAGGTTGACTGTCGTTCAAACGAACGCGATCGATAAGAACAGTCGAGCGTCGAGCGACTCAAAATCAAGTAATCCCTCGACGATAATCCCCCATTCGTGTGTATGACTAAACAGTCACAAATCTTTCAGAGCATCATCCGACCGAAACGCACCTTGGAGCCTCTCGGCGGGCCGATTTCCGGCTTCTTCTCGGCAGCCGGCTTCTGCGCGCGTCGCGAACGTCGCATCGGTTCGTTCTCTCGTCAGTCTCGTGGAACAAATTTCATTTCGTTCAACCTCGTCAGAAATTCTCGCGCGCGTCGTCGCGCCGTTCGCGGTCGATTCGGAAACTCGAAAGAGAAATCCAACCCAACGGCGCGCGTATCGAGCGTATCTCACGCACCGCAGCAGCTTCGCCCTCGGCGCGAACGATGGTCGCGTTTCTACGGGTCGTCTTCGGCCTGGAGTGCGCAAAAAAACGCGAAACGCGTTTCAAATTATTCCCGTCAGTCGCGTCGCTCTCGCAGTGCGCGCGTCGCGTCGTCGTCGTCGGTCCCGTCGTCGGTTCGGTCGTTCGGTCGTCGTATCCATCGAACGCTGGGAGAGAGAGTCCTCGAAGCTTTGAGCTTCCCCTCGATTTCTTGAGTAATGACTCGTCGATCGACCCCCCATCCAAACCTCCGATCGACCGATCGCGACCGACGATCCGTTCGATCCGGTGACTCCATCGCGCGGACGCGACGTCGTAAATACCGCGTCGATGGCGCACGTACTTGGCGACGAAAACCGCGCGCGCGGTGGCGGTGTTGGAGAGCGTGAACGCGGACATTTTCCCTCTGTAACGTGTGTGGATGAACGCGATGTGCGTGCGTGTCTGCCGATTGCACCGCTCGGGAGTCGTTCCTCGTCGTTTGAGCCCTGAACCCTTGGTTTTTTATCAATTGACATTTTGACCGTTCATGACTCAATATTTTGAGTGGGTCTTTCGGTAAACCTGTGGTTTGTTCGTATATTGATGGATATTTTGGTATGTCATTACTATATGATGCGCTCTCTGGATGCGTGGGCAACGTCGCCGCCGTCGCGAGCGGTCGACGAGAGACGGACGCGCGCGCGATAGGACGGAAGGAAGCCAGGAAGGGCGATGGAGGCGTTTCCACACCTGCGAAGACTCGGGGATGGGTGGGCGTACGATGCGGTGACGTTTGCGCCGTGGGTCTCGGTTCGAGACGCAGGAAAAGGAGAACAAGATGAAAAAGACGATGATGATGGTCGTGGGACGACGGCGAAGACTACGAACGCGTTCGTGAGTAAAGAGGCGTGGATAGACGTCTTCGCGCGAGCGACTGGACAGTTTGTGAACCGCGCGCGGAACGATTTGGCGAGCGGGCGCGAGGATGCGGAGACGAGGGCGGAGGCGTTTGAGCGCGCGTTCGACGCGGCTTTGGAAAAGTGCGCGCGGGCGGAAACGAGCGAAGAGGAGATTGAGGCGTTGTGTCGATCGGAGACGAACGGTGGGGGTGCGTTCGGCGCGCCGTGGACTGGGATCAACTGTCTCGAGCTGTGCAGGGTGCGAGATGGGATGTTGCGAAGGCTTGGATTTGAGGATTGTTTCGCGAGCGTTAAACGGGAGGAGAACGCGACGGCTCTCAAGGCGTTGCGCGGAGTACTCGATCGGTTGGATGCGGTCGAGAGTGACTCCGAGCGATTGCTCGAAGTTGTTCGAGGGTGCTTTGCTGGGAACATTTTTGATCTCGGCGCCGCGGCGAGCGCGGAGCTGTACGATAACGGAGGCGTGGATTTCGCGGCGACGGTGCTCAAGCTCAAGGGTCGTCCGTGGTGCGTCGACGATTTCGACGCCATGCAAAGCCGATTCGCGTCCAAGACGCACGCCAAAGCGATCGTCTTTGTCGATAACGCCGGTGCGGACGTGTGCTTGGGCATGATTCCGTTCATCAGAGAGCTTATCAGGCGAGGCACGGAGGTTGTCGTGGCGGCCAACTCGGTGCCGTCCATCAACGACATTACTGCGCTCGAACTCGAGGAACAGATCATTCCGTTCCTCAAGAGCGACGAGCTGGGCGACGCGACGCTCAAGGATGCAATCGAGAGCGGTCGACTCCGCGTCGTCGCGAGCGGGAGCGACATGCCGGTGATTGATCTCAGGTATTTATCAAAGGAGATTGTCGAAGAGGCGCGCGACGCTGACTTGGTCGTGCTCGAGGGCATGGGTCGGGGCATCGAAACCAATTTGTACGCGCGTTTCTCGATAGACTCAGTCAAACTCGCCATGGTGAAGCACAAGGAGGTGGCCACGTTGCTTGGCGGTGAGTTGTACGACTGCGTGTGTAAGTTTGACGAGGGGGATTGTTAACGAAACGGCGCCGAGGATGTTAACCGAAAGTTGTAATAAAACACATTTGCGATTTGATTAGACAAAACGACAATAAATGCTCGTTCGTGGAAGAGGTCGCGAAATCTATTCATCGCCGGAGAAGAACTCGCCCACTCGCTGGAAGATGCCCTTCTTCGGTCTGTCGAGATCGATGAGGAAGTCATCCTTGCCCACGATGCGGCGAGCTGCGTTTTCATACGCGATGCCAGCGAGGGTGAGCTTCTTCTTCAACACCAACGGCTCACCTCGGTTTGTGCTCACGATGACTTCGGTGTCCTCGGGGATAGCGCCCAAGAGCGGCACGCCCAACATCTCTTGCACATCCTTGACACTCATCATGTCGTTCTTCTTGATCATATCCGCGCGCACGCGGTTGACGAGAAGCTTGACATCGTACACACCATTCGCCTCCAAAAGACCCGCCACGCGATCGGCATCACGAATAGCCGTGATTTCCGGCGTGGTAACGATGACCGCCTTGTCGGCGCACGCAATGGCGTTGATAAATCCTACGTCGATGCCCGCTGGACAATCGATGATGATGTACTGAAATTCCATCTCCTTGAGCACCTTGATGAGCGTTTGCATGTTGTTCTTCGTCACGTTGTAACGCGCGCGGTTCTTGGAGATGGGCAAGAGCGCCAACGTTCTCCAACGTTTATCGCGAATGAGCGCTTGCTCCATGCGGCACTCACCCTCCAAAACCTCCATCGCCGTGTACATGACGCGGTTTTCCAAACCGAGCAACAAATCGAGGTTGCGCAAGCCAATATCCGCGTCGATCAGCGCCGTTCGGTAACCCAAACGCGCCATACTCATCCCAAGATTGGCGCTCGACGTCGTCTTTCCGACGCCACCCTTACCAGACGTCACGACGATGACTTGCGCGTCACCATCACCAGTCGGTATCTCGGCTCGAACGAGCGTTCGCCCGCCTCTCGCCGGCGCGCGTCTTCTCGCCGCTCGATCACCGCGCACCACCGCGCCGCCATTCATCACCCGCGACGTCATCGCCATCGTCATCGCCGACATTTCGTAAATTCCCTTCGTTGTGTTTCACCGTACCGCGCGCACCGCGTCTTCGTTCGAGAAGATCTATCCTTTGAACGCTGGATGACAATTTCAAACAGAACGATCGATCGTTTCGTTTTCGATCCTTCGAGCCGTTATCGTCGCGTATCGCTCGACGCGTCGATTTCGCTGGCGTGGTTTACGATCCGCACAAACGCGATCGTTTGTTTTCTGTTCAAGAACGACGCGATCGGTCGCTCGGTCGTTCGCGCGCGCGCGTGTGTCGAAGTCGCAGTTCGTTCAACGACGACCCATCCAGAGTGGCTGGCGCTCTGGTTCGTGTTTGAAAAGTCTCGCTCGGTTCGCTGGCTGTTAGTTACTACACGCTTGCTAGAAGGTTTGAATGATCGATCGATCGATCGATCCGGGCGGGTGTGAAATCGCCTACCATCGCGATGGTGCGTGATGATTCGGTGTTGGTTTGCTGGACGTGGTTGCGGACGCGGGAACGTCCCAGTGCACACCGGGCGGATGGTTGAATTTGCACGTGGCGCCGTATTTGCATCGACCCGTCTTCATGTAGAATTCGCAAATATCTCGTCCCGGGCGGTGCGGGAACACCTGCGGGGCGACGAGAGGTTCGCTCGGGAGCGGTTCGTCGCGGGCCAGAGGTGGGGTGAAGGCGGCGGCTGAGATGGATTCTGGGCTGAGGAAGTACTTGGAGAGAGTGGGTTCGTTTGGCGCGCTCGGGGAAAAGAACGCCCTGACTTCGAGGAGGAGTGACGGGAAGCGCGTGGATATGTAACGCCAGAAACCGTCTGGGTACGAACCCAACACGCGCTGGAGCTTTGGTGGAAGCTCCCGGTAGTGCACCGCCTTGTTTCGAATGACTCGTAGGAGATCTCGCAGCGAGCCGCCGTCGTACTCGCGATAGCGTCCCATATTTTCCAAGAGACGAGCATCCAGTTTCTTTGTCCAATCGGGGGTTTGAATCGCCTTTGTCGCCCGCGCTTCGAGCGCGCGCACGAGGGTTCTATCGCTCATGCGGTCCTCGAGTTCGACACGATCGGAGGCGTCGATAAGAAACTGCACCTTCTTTTCGCCGTCCCACCACATCGGATGCGCCAAGACATCCTTCGCAACTGGACGCTTGGCTGGATCGGCATCGATACATGCTCGCACTAGAGCCTCCGCCTCGGGAAAGTATTCCAGCTTGGAAATGTCGAATCGGTTCGCGAGCACGTTTGAGTCGCGCTCGAGCCGGTCTCCAAACGGGTGAGAACCACCCGTGAGCGCGTAATACATGAGACATCCCAAACTGAAGACGTCAACTGATCGCGATTGTCGACCTTGCGACAGACGCTCGGGCGCCTGCCAACCCGATGTTCCCGCGGCATTGTTGGCGCTCGGTCCGCCGGCGACGTGGGTTTCGAACGACGTGCCCTCCGATATGTTGAGTCGCTTCGCGAGACCCATGTCGGCGATTTTACCGCGCCCGTTCGCCGTGATGAGGACGTTTTGCGGCTTCAAATCGCGATGCACGATGCCTTGCTCGTGCAGAGCGCTCAGGCCTGCGACGACATCATATAAAATACGCATGCAATCCGCCGTCGGGTAGTTGGTCTCTTCGTCGACGCACTTGAAATCGATTTCACCCTGAGGCGAATTGGACGACTCGCCATTCTCATCAATGACAGGGTCGACGAGGCGCGCCAACGAGGTCGCACAGAGCTCCAGAGCCATGTAGACAAAGTTTGAATCTTCCTCGAGCGCGAAGCATCTGAGAATGTTCGGATGCTCGTCAGAGGCGATGAGTGCCTGAAGCTCCTTTCTCGCGAGATCGTGAAATTGTGCGAGGAGACGCTTCACCGCAACGCGACGACCATCCATGTCGCCCTCAAACACCATGGTACCGCAGGATCCGTACCCTAGAACGGTTTTTTTGATGACCAATCGTCCAACGCGCGTCTCTTCGCGTTCCTTGACGTCGAACGCGTCTTCAATCTTCGCCTTGAGTTCAGCCTCTGCCGCTCGCGCCTCGGCTTGCTTGGCGCGCTTCTTCGCACGCTTCTTCGCTGCCGCTGACATCACATGTTCACCGTCACTCTTGCTATTCGTGCCGCCGTTAAATGATTCCTCCTCAGCCTCGGCGACGCCTTTACCGCTGCGCGCTCCTCGTCGCGACTGCGCGACGACGAAGATGACGATGAACGCCGCTCCGCCGAAGAGCGCCGTCGCGATCGGTAGCGTCACTGGAGAGGACTCCCCAGATCCAATCTTCGTGCGATCTAAAGTTTCCTTGACCAGATTTTCCGGTATGCACGACCAATCGTCTTCGTCGGTACCAATGTCTATGCGGAAGAAATCATCGTTTTTGCTCGCCACGACCAACGCGTTTGACGAATCTGCGCCGTCTCGCAACTGCGATCCAGTGCTATCCGTGTACGGCAAAGCAAACAAACCTCCCTCGTGCGCGCCTATAATAATTTTATCTCCCTGGCCTTCTATTTGCGCTGCGTTTTCTACCACAACGTTTCCGCTGGCGTCGCTCACGCCGATGGGTAGAGACGTCAGCTTTGTCGACCACTTTGTCTTGCCCGTCTTCTCGTCCACGCTACGCAACACGTTCCCAGGTCCTATGGCGTAAGATTTCGCTTTCTTTGACCGCTCCGTACCTATTTGCAAGCTTCCGGTCTCTGAATCTCGCGTCAGACTCCTCAATTCACCGTGCGTCACGTTCCAGCGCTCGTCCCCGGTGGACGCGTCGACGCTCCGCACGACGTACTCTGTGCGACCGACGTAAATCAACGATTCATCATCATCCCCGTTGATCCTGCTCTCATACGCCCCATTCACGCTCGTAATCGTTCCATCCACGCTTATCGTCCGAACCAACGCTCCTGTGTGCGCATCCAAGGCGTAGATCGTCGATGATCGCTTCCCCACGACCAGCGCTCCGTCTCGCGTGGCGCTCGGACTCGCGTCCACCAACTCTCTCGTCGTCACCGGCAGCCTCCGCACGACGTGTTTCGCATCCGCCCCGACGTGATGCGCGTATAATGCCCCATCTACACCGGGAAATATATTCCTACGCGTCCGCGCGACGCCGTTCGGACGGTCTTTTCCGGTAGGCACCACTAATCCCGACGACGACGCATCCCCCGAACCCGAGGAAGACCCCGACGTCGTCCCGGCGTCCCACGACGCGCCCGAGAGCACCCCACCGCTATCAAAACTCCACAACGCGTCCCCGCTCTCCGAATCCACCCCTCGAACCGTCCCATCGAGGCTCACGACGACCAACGGCGACGCCGCTGCACACATTCCCAAAATCATCAACAACATCACAATGATTACGACGCCGCACGACGACGACGCGCGTCGACGCGACGCCATCGCGGCGAGCCCCACGCGCGCGCGAGACATTCACTCGCGGGCGCGCGTCGGGTACACCGCCGCACCGGCGCGCGCGCGTGTGACGTTTCGAAAGCCTTCGAACCGGCGACGCACGCACCAGTCCCCACCTATTTTGACGGTTTATTACTCATAAATATGTGGATTTTTATCTTCCTTG
>Ga0255762_10002206_pt1 | contig 16045 bp, 31 predicted proteins | sample 101ome_16_FD_179962 | JGI IMG/M metagenome (GOLD analysis project Ga0255762, IMG submission 179962) | Coastal salt marsh microbial communities from the Groves Creek Marsh, Skidaway Island, Georgia - 101401AT metaG (version 2) | ecosystem: Environmental > Aquatic > Marine > Intertidal zone >...
TTTATACTACCGTCAATACTTATAAGTTGTAACCATACTAAGGCCCACATTGTTAATACTTTCTATTAATTGTTCTTTAACGTCAGGTATTTTCTTTTCTCCACATAAGTTCATACTTAAGCTTCTTTTGTTCATACTCTGACATTATCATCCAATCACGGATTTCATCGATAGTTCTAAAACACCCTGTACAATAGCCATCTTTTATTTGACAAACTTTTATACAGGGTGATTCAACTTTACCTGTTTGACGTCTAGATCTCACAGCCACCAGCAGCACACGCTAAGGTTTGAGCGCCCTCTGTGTTATCTTCGATTTCATAGTTTGGTAGCATACTAAAGTCTACTTCGGGGAAAGCATGTTTAGCTTTAATATACTCTTGTTCAGAACAAGCCATATAAGGTGCTTGTTGATAAGTATGCTCAGAATAAGGCAAGAAACTAATACCTGTAATCTGATCAAAGTGCTTATAAACCCAATCACCTACTTCCATCCATTCATCTTCTTTAACATAGATAGTTACAGAAACAGAATGTTCAGACCAATTCTCTTGGAACTTAAGCCAGTTTTCAAGCTGCTGCAAGGCAGTCTGTTCATTAGCTAAAGTTGCTCCTGCAGGGGATTTAATTGGAAAATAGAACACAGTTGTTTTAGCAGGGTTCATAACGTCTTCTTCGTTAGGAACTCCTTGATCTTTAAGCATTTGTGTTAAGGGGTCATTGTTGGACTGACGTACTGAGCGAATATAATAAGGCGCAAAACGTCCATGAATACCAGAAGAACTATCGACAAGCTGACTAACAGTACCGCTCGGCTTAACCGTAGTGATCGCTGTCGAAGGATTAATGCCCAGCTTTTCAGCATATTCTTTATTTGTGTCAACTGCTACCTGTTTCAACCTCCGTAACATTGCTGGATCAGGATTACGTAAAATACGACAATCTTGAATCCCTGTTAAAGATACACCTAATAGGCGCTCATCTTCACAGTTCTTTTGCCAAATCTTACGTACATATTTAAAGTCTGTAAGAGTTGATTGTAGCGTACCAAGAATAGTAGCCATGCGAATTTTACGAGAAAGATCTTCTTCTGTATCGTTTTCACGACATACAACCTCTGAAAGGTTACATAGTTGATTTCCACGAAGAAGGATTTCTGCGCAAGGGTTTGAACCTTCAATTAAAGAAGAATCACGGCGACCGCTGTTGTTTTGCTTTTGAGCACCATAACGGCTAAAGATACCACGCTCACCAGAGCCTGATTTCATTAATGAAACCCACTCTTCCATAAAAACAGCCATAGAAGGCTTTTGGTCATAAACAGCAGAGTTATTTGCTAACGCACGTTGTTCTTCTGTTTCCCACCAACGACCTGACTTACAATCTCGTATTTCAGGATCTCCCAGGTCAGACATAGAGATAAGAGCAGACCTGCGGACGCCCCCAACAACAACGATTTCAGCAATTTTACAAACAATATCATGTACCTCAATTGGACGTAGTTTACGCCCTGCAGCTTCTTTAAACGTTTTAGTTACAAAGTCAAAAAGATCCATAAGTGGTTGCGGACCAGAAGCTCTTCCACCCATAGTTTTAAGTCGTGCGCCTTCTGGACGAACTTTACTATAATCCCATTCATGTATGTTTCCTAAATATAAATCAGCAATAAGTTTACGTAGAGCCTTTGCCCAACCCTCTGCACTATCTTCTACTTGAATAACACGCTCGGTTTTAGCAAAAGTATCATTAATAATTGGTAGTTTGTTGACGTATTTGGCTTCGGCGCTAAAGCCTACACCAGTACCTGCCATAAGAATAAACAGGATTTCATCAAATACTCGTGGATGATCAACGGCAGCAAAGCTACAGTTATAACCACGGAAATGATTTTTTGCTAAAGCATCTCCTGCAGACCACATTGAACGCATTGAGGGCATTACTTCGTGGTTGTATACTGCATCGTGGATGCCATTAAATTCTTCTTCAGTAAGCGTGTTATTACTTACTTGGTCTTTCCAGAAACCGACTAAGCGATCTACTGTCTCTTTCCAAGTTTCACGACGATTTTCTTCATCTAGAAAACGTGAATAGCGAGACAGGTGGATAAAGCTTCTGTATGGATCCATGTTATTTCCCCTTTAAATGTAATGGAAGATTAAGTATTATTCTTCGTTTTGTTTTTTTAGTTCTTCTTTTAATTCGTTAATCATGTTTTGTTTTGAATAACGCTTGTCTAAATCGATGCCATAAGTATCAATAGAATACTGATCTAATTCATCTTTAGTCATATCTTCAAACTCATCAGGTATTGCCGTATCTGTTTCAGCAAGCATGGAAAGAGTTTCTTCTTCTTGTTCCATTACTTCTTCAGCATACCACAATGCTTTTAATTCAGTAAGCATGGCAGCATTATATATCTTTTTTACGTTCGGATTTCTAAGATAGGCTTCAAACTTTTCGTTTGTATAACCCTTCTTTTTTAATTTTTCAAATTCTTCCTTCATTAGTGAAATGCCTTTTTATTGTTATTTACTTTATTAAAGAATGTGTCAGCATAGTAATAAATCATGTCTATGAACTCATCATCTTCCTTGTTTAAATCTTCAGCAAAACCTTGCAAATAATCTTGAACGTCAGGATTAAGATTAGAGACGTCAGCCCCTCCATCGAGAAGCTGACAAATAATAGACAATAGTACTAAGTGTTGTTCATCCATTTCATATTCGGATTTCATCAACAGTTTCAAATTCATTAGCACCTTTCTTTAAACGTCCTGTGTCGAAGTCATAGTAAAGACTTCCTGACGGACCTGTGAGGCCAGTATACCGACACTTAAGGACTTTTGTTTTAATAGTGTTTCGCTCTTCTGGGTTATCAGAGCCAACATTTCTAGCAAAAGCGATAATATCCATAGAAATTTGCTTAATAGAACCAGAGCCACGAATGTCATCCATTGACGGTAGTTTACCTTCTTCAAAACTTCTTCCTTTATTATCTGTCTTACGTAAGTGACTAATAAGACCAATCCACACTTCGTGTTTCTTTACAAGTCTAAGTAAGTCATTCATAATCTTATCTATTGCTTCGTTTCCAGTAAGTCCTTCAGCGCCTTCTGAAGCGAGGATAGTGATATGGTCAACAAAAAGGTACTTACAACCACTAAGGCACATATACTCCAAGAAATCCATGATGGATCCGTCTGAGATACTACCTTGATGATCAAGTACCAGAACACGGTCAGAATCGAAAATCCTATCAAATCCCTTTTTGAGATCATTGATTGGAATTTCTTCATTTGCTGGATTCCGATTAATTGCCATACCTGCCATTTTACGTGCTGTTTCTGCAGGTGATTCTTCAAGCGAGATAATACCGATTTTATCATCTGTCTTCTCCAATAAGTCTATAGCGATTTCTCTTAGCAGAGTTGATTTACCAGAACCTGTACCTGAAGTCCAAAGAGTAATTTCGCCAAAGCGCATTCCCTTTAGTTTATCATTTAATCCTTCCATATAGTCAGGATAAGGCACAGATTCAATTTCATTATACTTCTCAAGTTGATGCCATAATTGATCTTTAGTAAGTATCCCTGCAGGTGTATATTCTACTGAATCATAGATAGTCTTTAATACTTTATCAGGGTCTTTGATCCAAAGATCACTAGCATCTTTTTCGTTACTTTTAGCTATTTTAATTTTATCATAACCAATGATACGAGCAGCTTCCTTAGTAGCTTCTCTACCTGCATCATCGTTATCTAACCATAGAATAACTTCATTAAAGTTACGAATCCAATCACGCTCTTTAATAAGATCTTTAACGCTAGACGCAGATCTTAAAGAAACTACTGGATAGAAGGTTTTGTATTTTTTGAACCATGCTGATTGCACAGACATTGCGTCCAATTCACCTTCGGTGATGACGAGCCTGGGGCCACCAGAATACAATTGCTGTCCAAACAAGCCACCTCTAACTGTTCCGATTGAGGAAAAGTCTTTGGGGAGTCGTCTAACTTTGTATCCGCATAATTTGTCATCAGCATAAAAAGGATAGTAATGAGCGTCAATGTTACCATCAAGATCGTAAGAAACTTTAACACCATAATGTTCAGCCACTTGAAGATAAATATTACGCTCCTTAAAACCACGAGAAGGGTAATCATTCTGAACCTCCTGTAGTCTATTAGACCAGTCTTTTTTAATTTCTGGTTGTTCCATATAACCCTCTTTCGGGGCAAAAAAGTTAGATTTGCATGAAAAGCAAAAAGCAGAACCATCATCATAGATTTGTTTGGCATCACTGCTTCCACACTTTTCACAAGGTTGATTACGAGTTACTATCTGTCCCATCGTCTTCTTTCATCGTATATTCTGCGATAAATTTACTAAGTTCATTTAATAACAGGTATAAGACTATTGCCATAACAGGATCAAATAGCTCATACCCACTAATATAACCAATTAATGCAAGAAATAAGCTGACAAGGCCAACAATATAACTAGCAGGGGCTGCGGGGTGTATTTTCATTTAATCCTCTTTTTAATCTTATTAACATAGCTTCTAGTTCGTTTAGTTAAGTCTTCTTTAGGAACAAAACGAATTGCAGCAATTTGTTTATTATAAAACTTATCACTTGTCATACATTCACAAACCATTTGAAGATAAGCTTCTGCATAGTAAAGTCCACCTTTTGTTTTATAAAGATCTACAATCTCAAAACTAAAATTTTCTTTACTATACTTAGCAATATCTTTTTTGACATGGCTAGAAGAACCTACATAAGTTCTCCATGCCATTTCTTTTCCATAAGTTTTAGAACGCTTTTTACCGCCATGATAGAATTGCTTCTTACCAATGTACAACATGTTATTTACCTTATTTTCAATAAGATAAAGAAATCCATTATATTGCTGCGGATCAAATTTATAAGGATAAGTCCAATGACCTTTATTCATACCATGTACACAATTCATTATAAACATCTCTATCTATTTTGAAGTAATCACCTATATGTCGCCATATATGAATTAACCTACCATTAGCTATAAGATACTCATAACCTTTGTCTTTACCATAGTAATCTGCATAAGCTGCACAAACAGTTTGTTTAAATTCTTTAGGAGTTTCATCTAATAACCTTAGGGCTTTTTTAGGGCCAATCCCAGGAATTCCTGGAATGTTATCAGTTGAATCTCCCATAAGAATTTGTTTCCAATAATGACGATTAGCATAATAATCATCAATGTAATAGAGTTCTTTTTTTCGAGGATTATAATGAGTACCCTCAATACATTCTAGATCTTTATCAACAGAAACAATAACAAAGTCTTTACCACCCTTGCGACAATCTTCTGCCCAAGTGCGAACCATATCGTCAGCTTCACAATAATCAGTTAGTATACAATTTTTATACTCGTTTGCTATATCAGACTTCAAATCTAAGAACCATTCTGGTCTTGTTGATTTCGACTTACTGCGATTAGCTTTATATTCAGCATATAAATCTACTCTGAAGTTGTCAGGGCCACCAAGGGCCATGACGTAGTCTTCTGCAAAGAGATCTTCATTGATAGCAGTAAATAACTCTTTAAAGTTATTACTTGCTTCTTCTTTGGTTTCTGCCCCCCAAATACTAATGTATAAGAGAACATCACCATCAATAATTGCTATCATAAATAGCTCCTTTAATTGTTCTTTAACGTCAGGTAATTTTTATCCTTATTCTTCTTCGTCTTGGTACTCTTTCCAAGATTCATACTCGTCATACAACCCCCAATGATCAGAAAGATGCTCTGGAATTTCATCCATCCAAGATTCATCTTCAAAATCAATATTATAGCTGTTATCTTCAGAGTCTTCATATTCTCCTACAAAGGCCATTCCAGGCTCATAGTAAGAAGCGTAGATGGTAATATCATGAGTTTGCTCTCCTGTCATATAAGCTGTAGTAGGTGGTCCCCAAGCAGTTTCGAAGTTAAGCACTAAAGTATCATCATCCTGAAGATCATAGTCTACATCGCTAACTTCCCATTTAGTTCCCCAAGCCTCGATAGCAATGCCATACTGCCACTCACCAATTGGAACAAGAAAATTAAGAAACTTATCCCCTTTACAAGCCTCTATAATTGCTTCTAATTTTTCTTTTTTACCGTTAATTGTAACACTATTCATACACCAGTTAGGCATTTTTCTTTACTCCTAGCTCTCTCATTTCTAGTTTGTTAATATTACCCATCATTACTTTGTCTAAGCTAACACCCATTTTATTAGCAATAATAGTAACGTACCAAAGTACATCTCCAAGTTCATCTAAAGTATCTTCAAGAGACTCAGCTTCGATTACTTCTTCTACTTCTTCTCTTAAACCATGAAACAAATAATCATGGTGTCTATGCCCAGGTTTATAAAACTCAAGCGCCATTTTTTCATAAAGTTGACAATTCATATTCATGCTTGTTTCCTTACTAGTCTAAATAACCCTTCAGGGCTGTTAATAGCAGCAGCAATATCTTTTAACTGTTGCCATGTCATAACAATAACATCATATTCGTTCTTATACTCTTGGTATTGCCGAACAAATACTACGTCATTATCCCCGATGATTACCTCAACATCTTCTTGAGAATCATCTTCAGACAATACTGTTATAACTGCTGAATCTTTTTCAAACTCTACTGAGTACAATGTTCACACTCCGCTTTAGCTTCTTCATAGCCTTCTTTATGACCATCATTATAACCAGAGTTTTCACCGTCTTCATGACCACTCCAGTAACCGTCATCATAGACTTCTTCTTTAATATCTCTCCACTCTTCTTCCCATTCGTATTTGTCTTTGTAAGGTTCAAGACTTTCTACGATGTCTTCTTCAACGGTCTCTATTTCAGACTTTAGCTTATAATCAATTTCCCAACCAAGAAGTTTGGCCTTTTCCCAAAATTCATCAAAAGCATTACGAATAAGAGTTTCACTAGGTGTTGTTGGCATTATTTTCTCCTGTCATAATTTTTCTTTGTTCTTCACAAAGATCTTCAAACTTGTTAAATAACTGTTCAAACTTCCACTGATAAAGTTGTTGAATACCAATAAGAGCATTCATGGTTTCATCAAGAGTAGGTTCTCTTTCACCATCTCCAATTTGTTTATAGATAACCTCTATATCATCACAAACTGACCAGCAATTCATAATTAAAGGTTCTAATTCATAAACTTTCATGTTTATTCCTCATTTAAACAAAATTCGCAAAACTCCTCTTTTGAGGGGTTCCCACAAGATACACAAATACCTAATTGTTTAGCTAGCTTGTCTACCTTTTCTTCTATTCGATTTAGAAGTTCGTTTACTTGTTCTGTTTGCGTTTTCTCGTTCTTTTGCACGATTACGTTCCTCTCTACTCATTGGGCGAATATGGTCTTGATACCAAACCTTAACTACCATATCGCCATACTCTTTACCTTCTACATAGGGCAATATTTTGCCATTACGCAACTTAACTAAGCCCTTAGTCCTGTTGACCATTTATTTCATCCTTTTTATGCTTTGGTTTAGTTACTTTCTTTTTGTTAGGAATGACCTGTTGCCTATACTTAGGATTACTTAAGCTTTTAGCAACAGGATTTACTTTATGAATTTTAGTGGACTTCATAGTAATCATTACCTATTTTACAGTCTCCACAAGTCATAATATTAATACCAACTTTCTTAGGTGCTTCTTCGAAACACTGGATAATAATATCACGAGCTTGCTCTGCTTGAGTTTCCTTTACCTCGACTGTATGCTCATCATGATAAAATAATAAATGTTTAAACTCAATACCTGCAGCATTAAGCTTTTCATCTATCATCTGGACTGTGTATTTCATAACTACTGCTTCGGCACCCTGAATAAGATAATTAAGAGATTTATGTCTTTCATCTCTGCTTAACTTAATAGGACGCCCATCAAGACCATAAATATAGCCTCTTGTTTCAATAGCTTTGTTACACTTGTCTACAAGTTGAACTAGTTTAGGCAAAGCTCGTTTATATTTGGCAATAGCTTTCTTAGTTTCATTAACAGACTTGTTAATATAGCCACTAAGTTTTTGAGCGCCAGCACCATAAAGATAAGCAAAGATAAATCGCTTAGCTTCGTTTCTTGTACATCCAATAATATCTGCATTCATCTGATGAATATCACCTTCAAGTACTTGTTTAGTAAATTCAGGATCATTCATATAGTGTGCCAATAGTCTTAACTGACAAGCAGCACTATCAGCACTAACCAACTTATAACCACTAGGAGAAACAAAAAGTCTACGAAATTCGGGACCAAGTGTGGCCTTTCCTGAAGGTAAGTTGGCAATGATTTTATGAGTCTGTCTAAAAGTAGGCGTACCAATATTGAAGACGTCACCATGTAAACGAGAATTATTATCGATGTGATCAAACCAACCCTCTAAGATTGATTTACGAGAACGTAAGGTATAGTACTCCATAAGAGCCTTGCCTACATCTCCAAGTGGTTCCAATGAACTATCTGTGAGTTTTGCTGAGACTTTGACGAATTGTCCATCAACCCTTTTCCAGTTCCATTCGTCTGGTTTCCAGCCAATTGTTCCCAAATAAGACTTAACCGTATCAGTGTTACCAATATCACCAGACTCAAAGCTAACCCTACAGTAAGCTCCCATGATTTTGGAATCATCAATAGTACTGCCCATGTCGTCCCCAAACCAGTTGATAGTGTGGGCAGCAATCTTTCCTGCTTTCGTGTAAGTCGGAGTTTTTTCTTTCGCATAACGTTTACCTGTAATTGGTTCATGTTCACGTTGCGTATCGGGGTCAACAACAACTGCTTTACCTGATAATAGAGGATTGATAAAGTTAGTAATTTCTACCATTTTTGTATCAATCGTATTAACAAGTTCTTTAGCTTCTTCTTTATTAAAGAGCCAACCATTCTCACACTGTTCTGTCATAATTCTATCAAGTTCCATTTCAGATCGTAAAGCCGAAAGTATATCTTTAGAATTATGTTTACTGATATAAGTCTTAAGTTCTTTTAAAAGATACTTATAAACCTTAGTACCAAGTCTAACGTCTTGTTTCATATAGTCAAACATTTCCATGTTAAACTCTTCGAAACCACCTTGATAGTCACCCTTATAATCTTTGAAGAATTCACCCCATTGCTTTAGAGAGTGACCAAACCCGAACCTACGATAGTTAAGGACTTGGCTCATTATTTTAGTACAATGTACTTTGCTATTATCAATATTAAAGGAGCGGCCCATAAAGTGGGCCAACTTCTTCAAAGCAGGGATGTCGTAGCCAAAAGCATTATGAGCTACAACAACGTCTGCCTTATACAATAGACTAATAAAGTTTACGAAATCATCTTCATCATTCATAAACCAATATTCTTCTCCTGTATCTATATCAATAGCACCTGCACAATGAAACTTTGACAACTTAGGTAGTAAGTTATCAGCTTCAATATCAAATACTAGTCTCATCTACTTGTCTCATTTCCTTTGACATGTTATAAAGAAGATATGCAAGGCAATCTCCATAAGAGTCTTCAAGAGTTTCTTCCCAGAACAGTGTTGCCCAATATTGTAAAGCATCTGCTAATTCAGAGTAAGAACCACCTTCAATATTAAACTCTAAGTCTTCAAGTGCGCTTGGATTCTTCATACATTATCTCCACTTCTGTTTCTCGATAGATTTCATAAGCTTCGTACGCTTTATGCACGGCTGCACGTATAGACATATCATTATGAAAATCTCTATACATACGAGCCATTCGGCGTATATACGCTTGCTCAAACTTTTTAATCACTAATAAGCCCTTCGATTAGATTGATATTTTCTTGGATACTGTCACACACATTATCAAGCAAATCTGACTCATATTCAGAAGTCTCATGTAAATAATGTTTTGCTGTGTTTAACCCTTCTAACACTTTTTCTAGATCTGGTTTAACTCTGGCTAATTGACGTTCTTGCTCGATTTTCCAAGCATCTTCTTCTGTCATCATTTCCTTAATACCTTCTTTATCTACTGTATATACAGGGATTCCTACTGATTGAAAGAACTTTAAATCAATCATATGATATCTCCATCTACAAAGTCTGGCCAACCTTCATTGTAAGCCTCACTAAGTTCTTTTTCAAACTTAGCATGACTATCAAAGTAACTAATTAGCCTTTTAAGATCTTTTATAGCTTCTTTATGAGCAGGTCCATAAGCAAAATAATTATTACTATTACTGTCTTCAGGATTCCATTCTTTAAGATCGTCTTCTATAGTATTTTTAATAGAAGCTAAAAGATTAGCTATCTGTTGATTTGTCATCTTCGATTACCTCGACTAGTCTATTTGCATACCAAGCGATTTTCTTAGCATCTTGGAGTTTAGCGTCTTTCTTGCCTAAACGACAAGCATACTTAAATACTTGACCCAATAAGTGAGATTCAACACCGTTGTGATGAGCAAGAATATACTCCATAAGATCCATATACTCTAAGCCTTCTGGATGAGCAGCATATGCTTCTTTAGGAATCATTTTGTAGTGTTTAGGGTTAATAATTTGATCTTGTTCTTCTGAAGACATTCTTTCAAAGTTTCCATGAAAGTCTAGACCCTCTTTAAGCTTTTCAGAACCTCCAAACACTTTACCCATAAGATTAGGAATTTCATCACGGAAACGTATATCATCTTTAACGTCTACTACTGTCATACCATCATCTTCTTGTTCAAAAGCTAAGTCAGTCATAAGTCTTTTTTCTACTCTGTTATAGTTATTATCTAAAAGAAATTTAGACCAATGAGCAATATCCTCATGAGTTTTCATTATCTTTTCTTTATTTTTATAGTTAGCAACAATTTGACCTAACTTACCAACTGATCTTTCGACCGCCCATAAATCGATTGCTTGTTGCCAAGAGTTAGTTACAAGTAGTTCAACACCTTCGACTTCAACGTGATACATTATGCTCATTTTCTTCTGCCTTTAATTTTTGCACATGTTTCTTTAATGCTGACTTATTTTCAAAGCCATACATTTGAGCTGCTAACTGCTCTGCTTCATAACGAGTATAACCTGCATCATACTCTAAAATAGCAGCTCTTTCTTCATAACGGTCTTCTAGTAAAGCCCAGTTGTCATTACCATCTTTCATATTCATCTAGCAACTCCTGTTCAAAGTATTCCTGATACTTGTCCATAACATATTTGTAGAGTTTCCAAGAGACTCTTCTATGTCGATCTAAACTCCATATATCAGTAATTTCTACTTCTCTCCAAAGCGGTTCATCATCATAGCCACCGCCTTCTGTAATAGTACCGTAAACCTCTAAGTCTACATAAGGCATATGCCGTATATCTACGCTAAAGACTTTCCAAACACTATCAGTTTGCATTAGTATAACTCCATAACTGGTTTATTATTGTGAGTTCTAAGCCTAACTAAAGTTCCTTCTTCAATTGGTTCTTTAGTGTCAGCCATTACAAAGCTATTGTATTTATAAGGATTATAAGTCACAAGTCGCCCTGGACCTAAGTTAAAGAACATATCAGGCTCTACGTTACCAACAACAAAAGCATGTACATTCTTTGATTTTTGTTTTAATACTTTCTCTCGTCCAGCTTGTCGTACAACAAACTTTGGTAGACCTACTACTACAGAGTCTTTATGAGATACTACTTTACCATAGTTCTCTTTCTCTCGGGACTGAATTGAGAAAATATTCTTGTGCAAATTCCAATACACAGCTGCTTTCATTTTAACCTCCTGCTTTAGAATTCCAAATACGTTGGTCTTTTTTGTGGTTATATCCTTCTGGTCTTAAGAAATTTTCAATGTCTTTAGCAACATTTTCTGTTAAGTTTTCTTGGATTAACTTAATTGCCACATTGTTCTTTGGCTTCTGGATACGAATCATTTTTAACATAAAACGCTCAGACGGCCTTAAACCCTCCTTAATTTCCCAGCCTTCGATGTCATAGCGTTCTTTAACAACACCTATATCAGAATATGGTGCAATTCCTATTCCACCCCATCTTAGGCTTGAAGGAGACCACCCACTAGCCCATCCAGTATAAAACCAATGATATACTAGAAACTTATTAAGTTTGTTCTTGATATGAAACTCTTTCATACGCTCCGAATACCATTTATACTTCATTTATTGGACCTCCAAAATATTTTGCTAAGTAGTGTACAAGCTGTTTTACATTGCTTATTGGCTCTACTGTATCATGCATTACACCTTCTGGACCTAAAATTGCTATTTCAGGCTTACCATCCAAAGACACAACAGACAAGTCATGGGCATCATCAATTTTAATTATTACTTGCTGATGATTTACTTGTCTAAGGTTTTTTACTCTATTTGTATTCTTTTCCATCTTCCCAAGCCTTTAAGATTTTAGTTTCAACAATACGAACATCGTATCCACCTGCTTTATACTTTTCATACCACCCATGAGCCTTATCAAAAGTTTCATAAGCACCGCCTTCAGATTCCCACCACCAGTCACCGTGTTCGTCTTTCATCCAAAGATGAACTTCGTAAATTCTAGGGCTAAATCCCATCTTTTTCCTCCAGTGTTACATTACCTTGTTTGTATTGGCTTGCAATAAAGTTATGCATATACATAGCTCCCAGCACACCTACTTGTCCAAGATCTTCTAATATTTTATTTAGTTCTTCTTGTGTACTAGGTGTTCCAAAGAAAGTGTTTTCTTTAAGTGTAAACATTAAAAGTACTCCTTTACTGCGTCTACTGCATCATAAAAGCTATAGTGCTTTTCTGTTGCCATGGCTTCATAGAATGGATGAATAAAGTCATCTTCTTGCGCCCACAAGATAATAATCTTATTTTTAGTATGTGCAAACATTAATTCCATAGAAGTCCCAGTACCACGACCAGAGTTTCTACGTACATCAGCAAGCACGACTTTTGAATTAGCAATATCTTGCAAGTCTTGTTTAAAGATACGTTTACAAGTGTTCATAGTCTTAGTAACATCTTGTAAGTTTTCTGTTAGTTGATCATGGAAGCTAACCCTACGAGTAGGATCAAGCGTTTGTATATCAGAGTGATAAAGATGATCAGTAGCAGTTTGCCGCCAGTGCATCATCATTTCTTTTGTGCAGTCTTCCATTGGACCTGCTAAGTATACATAGTCTTTCATTACACTTGCCCTTCGTTTTCTATAGCTTGCTGTTCTAATCGTATAAAACTAGCTCCTCGCATAACTGATAAAACCGATATCAGTGCTTGAAAGTAACCTTTACAATAGCCATACTCATAAGCTTCACTAGAGCACAAGTCATATTGACGCCACTCATTCCATGCTTCTTTGATTTCTTTTACAAGTTGTTCGTCAGTCATTTGTTTACCTCTTGGTTGACTAGTTTAATAAAAAAGGGAGACCATTACAGTCTCCCCTAAGTGTTAATTAAAACATTAATTCGTCATCAAGTTCATCAGATGCTACGAACTGATCTTGATCAACTACTTGGTTATCAGCTACTTTGACAACTTCCATTTCAACCATTTCGAAGTCATCTTCTCGTGGTTTAGGTGTATACTCTTTAAGAGTAGTTACTTGTACAGCCATCAACATTGATGCAATACCCTTACGGCCACCTACGTTATACTCGTATTGATAAACACGAACATTACCGATAGAGCCGTTTCCTAGTACATTAGGATCAATAGGTGATAAATCACCGCCTACAAGACTAACTGGATTTTGTGGATCTCCATTAGCTTTCTTTGTTTTCTTCTTTAGATTGGCTTTGTAGAACATACCTTGATCGTCTTCATCTGGTTTAACGTTAAGGTTTAGTTCCTTCCATTCTTTTGCTTGCTTCTTATCACGAGTACGGATCTGAAGTTCCCATGTAGGGTTGTTAGCATCAAACGTAGCATTAGGCTTGTTTGGGTCTAGTTTAGCAAAGAATAGTTCTACATTTTTAAGAATAGCCATGTTTATTTCCTCTTGGATATCTATTAGGTTACATTTATGAACATATGTTCTTTAACGTCAGGTAATTTTTACCCAAACGTTTCAACTATATACCAGTACTCAGGCTGGTCTTCCATATACATTTCTGCATAGGTTTCGTGTTCGCTGCCTGGATTTATTTTTACTTCCAAGCAGTTATTGTCTTTATTGTAGTCAGTTATAAGTACAACTTCTGTTGCACCCTCAAATTCTACTACTGCATACTTATGCAAAAGCGAAATCGGATTCGAGTACATCGCCGACATTTAGATTACCTTTCTCTGGTATTAAGTCACTTGATTGTAGTTGTTCTAGAATGTCTTCTAGAGGTTTAGATTCGTAAAGTTCTACGAATTTCTTTCTAACATGATAAAACATTTTATCCATATTACCTGCATGAGACCCGAAAGAATCATGAACAACAGTAACAGGATATTCTGCATCATGTATACACATTGTTAAATGAACAGCATCAAGACTATGAACTACATTAGGTGCAGCACCAGTCTTTTGTTTTGTTTCATTAACAGTGGTTTCTTCCCATACTTGTAGCTGTACCTTAAGTATGTCATCGCCATATTTAAGTTCAGTACGCTTAGTAGTAGGCTTACGATAAGCTTGTACTACAGGGAAGCCTGTTATTGGAGAGATCCAGTTCATATGCTCTTTTCGTTTGTTAGCTCTTTCGGCTACAGTTTGGAAGAGTCTTAGCATTTTAGCTGGCCCCTTAAGTTCTTCATAACAGGTGTTATATACTAGAGAGCCAAGGAGCGCACCCCAGAGGTGTTCTTTGTCTCTCAAGTAGGGTGATATATCACGAGTGTCTTCTATTACCTGTTGGCCCATACCGTAAGACGTACCACCGTAACCTAGTGTCATAACATTGCGCTTGACAGTTTTACGTTGGATTTTCTTGTCTTGAATATTGTGCCAATAAACAGCAAAGAGTTTTTCTCGTAGATCACGGTTTTTGTTTCGCCATGATTGTGCTTCTTGAAAAGCTAAAGCTTTACGCTCAGACTTATCAGGGGCATTTTCATAGGCTCTTTGCAGCTTAATTGCTGTATCAAAGGTTTCCTGAAACTTGTTAATAGTTTCTTTGTCTAATCCTTTAACTTGTTTATCAAGGCGTTCCCAGACTTTTTCAGCAATAAACATATATACATCACCTGGAAGTCTACTAGGAACAAGATTAACAAGAGGCGCAACTTCATCATCTTGAGACATAGCTACTAGATGTTGAACACCATTATTAGAACCGTCAATATACACAGGTAAACAAGAAGGAAAGTCAGATACATCATTTCCATTCTTTATCCACTCGTTTATAATATATAGTTCATAACAAGCTGCTAAGAAGCTAAATGGCTTGTCTGCATTCATCCAATTAGTATTAACTAATGGATTTTCTACATAGTCGAATATATCTGTTATATTCTCAGAGACCCATTCAACTCGATCATCAAGGCTAACTTTATCGTTACCCCAGACATTTGCTGTATGTACACACAACCAGTAATAACCTACGTCCCCTAAAGGAACTGGCTCGTCAAGCATTAGTATGCCTTTAGCATTATCACTAGACTGCTCGTGTAAGAAGGCAGTATTAGGATAAATGCGACCTCGAAAGTCAAGGTTATAGAGGTGATAGAATGCTTTACCTAGGTGCTTCTCTGCAAGCCTCTGTATAGCTTCTGCTTCAATGATTAACGAAGCCCGCTTAATTGGATCGATCTCTTTAGTAAACTTAAAAGGATTTTTGTCATTGTGCATACATTGTTTATAAACATCAAATACAAAGTCGTTAATTCGCCAACCTGTATTATTTAGTTTATTTAAGGTTTCTACTACGTAAGTCATATCATGATTTTCATAGTATTTCAATGCATCTTCATAACCCTTTTTAATTACACTAATACCTGTCTCTTCATGATAGGCATCTTGAATCCACGGCTTTGGAGGTGTGTTAACTGGAAACATATCACATTTTTCTGTATCTACTAAATCCATAAGCTCTTTAATAGCTTTCCAATCTTTAGCA
>Ga0255762_10002212_pt1 | contig 16020 bp, 11 predicted proteins | sample 101ome_16_FD_179962 | JGI IMG/M metagenome (GOLD analysis project Ga0255762, IMG submission 179962) | Coastal salt marsh microbial communities from the Groves Creek Marsh, Skidaway Island, Georgia - 101401AT metaG (version 2) | ecosystem: Environmental > Aquatic > Marine > Intertidal zone >...
TAAATTTTGAAATGATTGATCTGGAAAAAGAGAAATACTAATTTGACTCATTGTTGAATCTTTTTCAAAAATAACATCATAACTAATTACATTTTGTCTTTGGCTATAGCTTGGTTCTTTAATACACATCAGCCTTCCAAGAGTTTCTGCTTTCTGTTCAATTCCATCGAAGATTGGCAAGGAAATATCGTATGATATTCTATTAAAGAATCTACCAGTTGAAATAATTCTCCACTCTCTTTCGCTTCCGCCTATGCCTGCCTGTTCTTTATATAATATTTGTGTATGATCTGAGAGGGTGTGCAGGGTTTCTTTTGTACGAAACCATTTATGTTGTTGGTTTACTATTTCTTCAGATTTAATTATTTTTAAGTCTTTTTGTTCTGACAAGAGTTTGAACCATGGTTGCAAAGCTTTTTCCTCTTTAGAGTTTTTTAAAATACTTTTAATTTCTTTTCTTTTTATGTCTAAAGGCCATGGGCCATAGTGATACTCGTACCAAAGAAAGATTTCTTCATTTTGTAAATTGATTAATGATTTTGCAATACCCACACCGATGTTATAAATTGATCGCAATTCAATAGAATTAGTTTTATCAGGTTTAAAGATTTCTTTTTTCATATCTACTCCTATACATATCAGAAGTAAATAAAAAAACGAGCCACATCAGCTCGTTTTGATGAGGAACTTAATTGTCATTAAGACCACATCCTACTCCACCTTACTTTCCTCAAAGCAGGTTGGCAGAATAATTTCTTATTCACTCCTGATGCTTAATTTAATTTTATTATATTTCTGACATAAGACAAAAATTTATAATAAAAAACTCAAAATATACGGAATAAACACAAAGAAGAAATGATAAATCCCAGAAATTGTCCAGCCTACAATCATTAATCCAAATAGTCCTCCGTCAGCCAAGAATCTAAAAAAAGCAACAACTCCATATGCAAGAATGCCTAACAAATACAATGGAAACAAGAATATCGATACCACTTGTTGTAATTTGCTTTTCTTTTTAATTCTTGGATTTTTTTGAAGTTCTAAATCACAAATTTTACATTCATAAAAATCAAGTGAGTGTTCACAAATTATAACTTGTTCACATGGGTACTCTTCACAATCTGGGAAGCCCTCTCCACCAAAAGATTCCTCATCATCAAAAGACAATTTATTAGATATCTTCACTTACTCTTCCTCTAACATAGCTTGGTCTTCCATCTCATCAGCACAGCTAACACAAAAAGCAAATGTAGGATTATCTGAGAATATATGATTATTACAAGTCAAACATCTTGTATTTTGAGTAGATTCAATTTGTTCCCTAAATGCTGTAGTCAAGATATGAATAGTCATATAGTGATTTACCATATGCTCTTCGAAACTACGCTCTTCCATAGCTTATTTGTTTAGATCTCTGCCATAAAAAATTACTTCTTGTATGGCGCATCTGGACTCTTGATTATCAATATTTTGTGGATAATTTTTAACAATTTTTAGGGTTAAATCGTAAAGTATTTCTGAATTTATATCTATCCACTGTGATGTGTTGTCGTACTCTAGTTCTTTACTTACAAAATATTTTGGCTCATTGTCAATAGTTACACCTAAGGTTGCGACATTAATACTCTCTTCAAATACCGTTATCGATGCTGGATTCTGAAAAACCATAAATTCAAGAAAGATTGGCTCTTTGAAAGTAAAGGTAATTGTTTCGTCTTGGCATAAATTGCTACTGCTTTGCCAAACTGTATCAAGGTTATCAAACAAGTTTGTACAAGAATATTCTTCAGATTGAATTGAAGTCGAATCACATCCTGATGGATATTTCTTTTCTAATGCGATGAAATCTTCAAAGGACTCCTCCTCATTTTCATTTGTTTCATCTTTGATATCTCTCATAAATTTTGTGCCATTAACATCGACTACTTCTTTGCCATAGGGTGGGTATTGGTTTGGTCTTGTTTCATAAGCTTCAACCATGGATTCACTTACATAACCCATAAAAAATATAAAACTTGCAACAACAATATATAGTGAATTCTTTAGCATTCTATTTATCACCTCCTTGTAATATTTGGCCTACAGTAACTTCCCCTTTCTGAAAACTTATTAACTCGTCCCATCCTGATTGTTGTGGGCTGCACATAGGCTTTTCATTATCTAAATAATCTTGGTAAATGTCTGAATCAAAATTAAGATCATTTACCACTTGATAATTTGAAAATATCATTGGTAGATTTGAATCGTACAAAAGTCTCAGTTGCATTAAATCAACTTCAGTGAAATAGGTAACTGATTCAGCCCAGTCTGCATACGACATAACAGAATCTGTACATAAATTATGTCCTAAACCTAGTGCGTGACCAAATTCGTGGATTAAAACATGTTTTCTGTAACTTGAGCTGTAATTTGAATCTACCCAGATCCAACCATGCTCAGCAGTATTTAAAGTTGAGTTGCTTCTGTAGTATATTCCAGCATATTTCCTTTTACAGTCATTAACTATATCTGAAAACACCTCTGTACATGGTGCAAAATGAATTGGTAAATTTACGTTTTTTGGATTGGCAGAATATGAGATGTCTAACTGGGGAGCAACAATATTTAGTAGTTCCAACATGGTACTTATTGTTTGTAGATCTTCTTCTTTTACATCTCCAAATAAACCAACAAATACTTTTCCATGTAACCTATGCTTATCAAAAATATGCTCAGTAACATATTTTTCTTCACCATAGCGAACATCCTTATTTAATAAAGCTAGAGCTGCCTCATGGGGGGGCGGGAGAAGCTTGTTTATGGTTTTGAGCTCTCGTTTTTGAAAGAAATTATCCAAATATGCTTGCTCCCCAATTTTTCTAACATCATAGTTTGCTTCATAAACAGAACCTATGACATTATCTTGGTAGTAAACCGGCAATTTCTGTATGTTGTTGTAATTTAGTGAATTAATTGTGAGTAGTGTTGAATCATAACAGTCGATATTATTTTTTGAGCTAGCAACTAAATTGAGTTTCCAGTCATTAATTAGATATGTATAATCTGCATCAACTCCGCTCAGTAGCTTTATATTAAATGAGTGGTTTTTTGTTTTAATGTCAATAGGAAGCGAGGAGATTGCATGCATATGATAAGCGTTTTTTGAGGATTCATAGTTATAGATACTATTTGGCTGTATCACCAATTTGAGAGATCTTATGTCATTATCTCTAGGTGTTGATGGAAACATGAGGTTAATGTTTTTCTTATCCTTAGAAATCTCAGCACTAATCTCACCCCAAAATTTATCATCTTCACAAACATTGTATACATTTTTGCTTTCAACTGTATTTGTTCTATCTTCAGTGCTTTGAATTTGTGAGTAATCTTCAGTGTTTTGCGTATTTATTTGATTTACGGTTGCAACGCTTTGCATATCGGTAGTCAAATAATTGTATGTTATTCCTAACTGGTTAAAAGCAAATACAGACCAAGACAGTATCCAAGTAATTACGACTAAAAGTGCTTTCTCACTCATTAATTATTTACCCACTTCAATATCTGTTTTGATAACTTTTTTCCACCCAAATGAGAAGGTTCTATTGGATTTGCGTAATCCTCAGGAGAAGTAAAAATATTTCTCAACTCTAAAACATCTGCATTAAAAGTAGAGGCAGTATTAAATACAATGTCGTTAAACATCGAAACCATTGCCTTTGAGGCAAATGCAACATCTGAGTAGAACGAATCTCCTACTAAATTGCCTTCGTATACTGTACACAACAAAAGATTAGGATTTTGCTGAGACAGATTTTTGACAATGGTTCGATATCTATTTTTAATTGGTGCCAGCAACACAACTGCTTGTTCTAATATCTCAATAGCAGTGAGTTCAATGTTGTTTTTTAGAAATCCTAAATGTCCTAACAGATCATTGCCACCAATAGAAAGTACATTGTGTGTAGTAAGATTGTTGTTAACTTTATCAAGTTGATGTTCTATAACATCACTTGTTGTATGACCATCAACTGCTAATTGATTAAAAACATACCCAGACTGATCTTCAAGGTGTTCTTTAACACTGAGCTCTCCTGGGTGAACGTAAACCTTGTTGTCAATAATGCTGTCACCTAACAAACTCACATACGACATATTTATACTTTTTCCTTTTCTTTCTCTGGTTGCGTAGCAGGCTCTTCGTTTGGAATCGGCACTGCTTCTATTACTCGTAATGGTTTTCCTATCTCCATGTTTTTCCTTTCTTTGTTTCATTTTCTGAAAATTGAAAAATCTCTTCATAGGTATTTTTGTTGGTCTTGCTTAAATACTTTTTAAAATATGGATAAATATCTTTAAACCAATGTGCGGGGTGTTCTTCTGGTGTAAATGAGATATTTCGTGCATACTCTACGCTATATTTTCTCTCCAAATATTCTTGATACCTAAAACCAAATATGTGAGTGAGATTTGGATAATCTAACAGGTGCCCTTTTTCATTGCTTTGCTCAGAAAGCATTACATTAAAGTGAGCAAACGATAAGAGGTACTCAAAATAAAGTGGTAGAAATTCAGCTAAGCTTTCTCCTCTGAAATAACTAAAGAAGTTCTCAAAGTTAGCTTTTCTTTGTCCGAGGCGTCGTGCTCTTAAACTTCTTTGATGTTTTCTGGAATCAAGAAACACAAGATTTCCATTATCTTTCAATGCTTTTTCAAGGGTTATCTGAAGTGAGGGCAGTTTGTAATTAAGAATCCTATTTGTTTCAGAGATGACTTCAGATATTAACCTGATTTTTGGATAGATTACTGGGTGATCTTTAAATGGAAGATACTCAGACCCTTTTGTTTGATCGCCTGTAAGTCTCTCATAGTTCTTTAAATGAGAATCTTGAAATTTAAATCTGAGTTCAAAATCATGTCCGTATACTTTCAGTATGTTTGTTAAGTAGTTGTCTATATATACTGCCCATTCATATGCAGCATGAAAGATTGCAGCTTCATCTTTATTGATTATTTTCCCTAAATATCGACAAATACCTAATAACGTTTCAAACTGTAATAATAAATAGAACTTTTCTGGTTCCACAAATTGAGACCTATATCCTTTTTCACACTCAATAATGACTCCTCTCAATGCAACTTCACCAACAAGTGCAAAATTTTTCATTTCTAATGTTTTAACAACTGGACTATTAAAAAAGAGTTCAGCAATAAGTTTTTGCTCGTATTCATGTTGCTTATTTAATCTTGCAAATAAAGTGTCATAGTGTTTCAATAAATCATTCGATCCATCGTGGCCAAAACTACCAGTAGTGACCTCAGCAAATTTTTTAATTGAGTAATAGCCACAGCTACAGTATGGATTTGGAGCATTGTGGTCGTAATTTCTACAGGTTGCCCTTCCTGACCATGGCTTCATAAAATCTTGTTCCGTTCCAAACCCTGGAGGTAATACATCATTAAAATCACTCCACGTTCTATTTCTTCTCCATCCATCACTGGTGTGAAAACCGTTTTGAATAGTAAAACGCCATGTCCTATAGGCTTTTAGAGATTCTGGAACAATTAAAGGTTCAATACGTTCTTTATTGCAACGTGAGCATACTATCCCATGATGATTGCGTAAATTATTTTCTAAACACTGACATTTTTTGACATTATCCATTAATACTTTCTCCCTACATGACCTATATGGAATAATCCACAAAATCTGCAGAGATACTCACTAATTAATGTATTTGTTCGTTTTCTTGCACGATATGCTTTTGTTTTAGCAATCTCTCTTGTGTGATATTTCATTTTTCTTCTACAACTCCAACACTCATAACAAAGACAAGTTGATCCATTTACCATAGACCAACACAACGCTGGTCTATTGGAAGTACGCGTTTTCATCACTGCAGCCCTTCTTTATAGTGATTTTGACTAATATTGTATATGTTTTTGGTGATTATGACAAATAAAAATATCTTTTTTTTGTATTTTCCACTAATAATAAGATTCTTTATAATTGTGTTATGGGTGTGAGTGATAGATTTCCAGTTTCTCTAAATGCAGTGAACGTTGTCTGCTTTAAGATTGACTGGGAAGAGAGAATGTTAAATGTTCTTCTATTAAAGAGGAGTATTTCTCCATATAAAAACAAATGGTCACTTCCTGGCGGTTTTGTCCAAGGAGATGAGACGTTAGAAGAGGCTACAAGAAGAATCTTTGTTAAAGAGACTGGCATCTCCCCTGCTTATTTAAGCCAGTTTAGGTCTTATAGCAATACAAAAAGAGATAAACGTGTAATTAATCAACAATCTGGCCAGAAAGCACGAGTAGTCACTACGGCATTTACTGCTATTTACACAAGTAATGAAGAATTACAGTTAGATGAAAAAAGTGAAGATATTAGATGGTTTAAGGTTCCAAGACGATATTTTAGTAGATATATACCAGAAGATATGGCTTTTGATCATCATGATATGCTGCTTGAAGCTTCAAACAGGCTTCGAATATCTTTAGAATATAGCGGTTTAGCGACTCGTTTCTTGCCAGAACACTTTACATTGGGACAAATTCAGGATGTTTATGAGATTATTTGGGAGGTTGAGTTAGATCCAGCAAACTTTAGAGAGAAACTCACCAATGTTGATGGCTGGATAAAAGAGTCTAAATCTGGTCCTAAAGATGCAGAACCCAGAAGAGGAAAGCCTCCAACATGGTACAAAGAGAATGATATTCCACAGTTTGACAGGATGATTACCAATCCAAATGGTGCTGTTATTAGAGAAAAAGAGTCTGAGTATCAAAAAAACTTAGATAATTTAACAGGCGAAATACCAGTTGTGAAAGATAAATTAACTTAATTTAATTTTATCTCCATTGTTGGTAAGAATAGGATTTCCTATACCAATATCTTTGCAAAGTGAAGCAATACTTCTTGCTTTTTCATGACCTGCATGTGCAGGTATTACATACTCTGGTTGAACTAATTTAAGCATTTTTTTGTGATCTTTTAAACCAGCATGTCCTGATGCGTGAATATCTTTAATAATTTGTAATTTATTTTCATTCAACTTATTTTCTAACTCGTGAAAAGAATCCTGATTCATCTTTGTTGGAATTACAGATGATGAAAATATCATTATATCTTCAGGAGAAAACTTGAAATCAAACCATCCATCTAGAATTCTTGAAAGTACTGAGAACTCTTCACCTTGATGACCTGTACATATTAAAAAATAGTCTTCCCTATTCACATAAACATCTTCAAGTAGTTCATTGATATCATCGTGGCGGCTAGCTAAATTTGCTTGTTTTTTCAAATTTATAATTCCAACCTCTTTTGCAATGTTTGAGTGAGTACTCAAGCTTCTACCGACCAAGAAAACTTTTCTCCCTAAGCTTTTTCCAATATCAATGAGTGATTTTAGGCGTACTATGTGAGAGCTAAATGTTGATGTAATGATGGTTTTGCCTTTTATATCTATACCATTAATTGTTTTAATTAATTCTTCTTTGACATCTTGTTCTGACGGTGTCTCAATGTCTACATCTGCGTATAAAGATTCTAAAATTAAACACTTTATCCCTTCTTTTCCAAGTTCTTCTAGTCTTTTAAAATTTGGAGGGTTTCCAAGTTGTGGAGATTTATCGAATTTATAATCAACTGCATACATAACTTTTCCATATGGTGTATGTACTACAAGAATTGCGGAATCTGGCACTGAGTGTGTTACCTCTACAAACTCAATAGTTATTTTTTCAGTTAGTTTAAAAGTTGTGTTTAACTCACATGTAATGAGTGAGATGTTGTTTTTCTCAAAATAGTTTTTATGCCTTGTTGAAACAAGCTCTTTTCGTAAAAATTCAATTGTGTATGGCGTTCCTAATACTGGGATGTTATCAAAAAACTTCATACCATAAGGTACAGCTCCAACATGATCCAAGTGGGCATGTGAGGGAATAACAGCTTTTACAGTTTTTAATACTTTTCCTAGTCCGTAGTAATCAGGGAGTGCGTCAACTTGTAATAATTCATCATAAAAATATTTTTGGTTAAAATTTTTATCTAGGTTTGATTGCTGGTTTTGAAAATTAACATAGTTGTCCATGGTTAAACCCATGTCTAAGATAACTGAATCTTCATCAACCTTAATAAGAACGCTGTTGCCTTCAACTTTTGAGTATCCTCCGATAGGATAAATTTCAATCATAATATTTTAAACCCACACAACCTAACCCCAGTCAGAAGTTTTATGCCACAGTTTGCTATCAGTGCATTTATAGGGTCGTTGTACTGTGTTGAAACTGTTTGAGTAAAAAGCAATAGCTAAAAAAACATCATAAAAATCTCTAAATCCTTCTTTTTCTTTTCCTGTTTTTCTAGTTTTGCATTTTTTTGAATTACAGTCTTTATTGAGTGAAGCTATCAACTGCAGCTTTAAAGATTTTCTGTTTGTAAACGCAAATAAGCTAGTAAATTCAGTGAACCACTCTCTGTGTTCTTCGGCGCTTTTTCTAAAACCACTTTGAAAAAACTGATAGCCTAATAAATTAACCATAATTCTTGCTTCTTTTGAAGATTTTTTTATTAACTCAACAAAGGCTACGTTTTTAGTTAGCCAAAAAGGAATATTTTCACTTTTAATAATTAGTTCTAAATATTTCTTGCCTCCACTTTTAATTAAGTTTTCAGAGATTTGTTGTGTAGTTTCAGAAAGCCCATTTTTTGATTCTTTAAACAACTTTTCAAAAATCTTTTCTGACTTATGTTTTCTAATAAAACTTGAAAAATCATCAGAGGCAAACCAGTTTGTGTTATGTTCGTAAAAATATTGAAAGTCTTCATCAATTTTATTTTCAAGATTTTTAATTAACTTATGTGAGTTTTCATGCAGCAAACACGACACAGATTTTAAAACTATATCTTTATTTGTACTTTCTAGAAACTGCTTTTTATCGTGATTTATAATTTTTGCAAGTTCACTGAATCTATCAAAACTTTCAAAATTTATAAGTAGTATCGACTCCGGATATTTTTTTAATAAATAATTAAATGTTTCAGGTACATTATTAATCAGATACGTATCATCTATTTTTTCTTTAGAAATTGTTCGAAGAATCTCAACATAGCTATCAAAAATCTCTTGTGTTTCAATAAAAAAGGTTTGGTTTTCTAATACAACTCTTTGAATAAATATGCCTTCAGGTGATTGTTTCCAAGCATTTGATTCTGGCATAGAAAGCCAATTAGTTCCAGTTTCGCTTTTCAACCAATCTACACCTTCAGATCTTAGAACAAATTGTCTAAAATATTTAGTGTTTGTTAGCTCGATATGTTTTGAAACTGACTCTTTATCTTTGAGATTAAATTCAAAGGCTGTCCAAAAATATCTAGAAGCAGCAACATCAGGAAAGTCATCAAATATGTTGATATCTACTAATTGGAAAGAAGCCAATAATTTTGGGATAAGATATTTGTTGCTTAATTTTAGTATATGGCCCAATAATCCCTCATTTGTTGTGAATTCATTTAGTTTTTTTGATTCTATGTTTAAGAAGTAATTTATCAGTACATCACTATCAACTAACTCAAAATATTCTTTTTTCTTGTTATCAAATTTTTTAAAGTTCACTTCACTTATTATTTTTTGAGAAATAATTATATATTCACTCTTTGATATCTTTTTTTTATAAAAATCTAGAAACTTACTAGCAAGTGGAAAATTCATTCTACTTTTTACTAGAAGTTCTTCTTGAATAGTTTCTGCTGGTATTACATTAATTATTCCCGTAAGCACTCTTTCATAAGTATGTGATTTTTCAGAGAATTTTTTTGTAACTAACTTTACTAAATCTAACCAATGGTTTTCTATTATTTTGTTGGAAAGTAATGAGTTATCAACTTTAATTATTGGAAGTAATAAGTTCAATTTAATTTTCCCCAAAGAGTTGATTTCTTCATACAACTTAAGAATCAGTTCTGTATTTTCTATACACGACTCTAGGTAGACGATGGTTTCTGAATTAAGAAGGTCTTCTTCCTCTTTTATAAATTCAATTAATCCATTTTGATTAAATAAAAACTGAGATTCCTCTTTGAAGTCTGTTCCACCAAAAATATTACTTTTCAATATTTTTATTAGAAAGTCTCCTATTAAGGAGTTGTCAACTTTAATATTGCTCTTTGCTGCTAATTGTAAGTAAACAAATAAAACATTTAATCCGTATTCACTGATTTGGGTCTCGTAATTTTCTTCGATTAAATTGAGTCTTTCTTCTTTTTCTTTTTTTGGCATACCAACGAACTCATTAAATCTATGCAACTCCTTTTTTCTATCTTCTAAATTAAAAATCGGAAAATTACTGTGTTGACATGAAAAATAAGCAATCAGTATATCTTCCAGGGAGTCTTTGTTGTGTATGCCGATATCCTCTTTTTTGTTTTTGTGGTAGTTAGCTATATTCTCAGCAAGCCATATAAAAAAAACATCTTTTTTTTTATAGTTTTTAAACCACCTAGAATTTTTTAGTATTTTCTCATATAACTCTGTATAAAATAAAGAACTTCCAATAATGTGCTTTTCGATATCTTTCACGCGTTCCCTTCTTGTAGATCGCTCAAAATCTGTCTGAAGATATGAAAAAAAGATATTTCTTGAAAAATCGTTTTTGAAAACATGGTCAAAAGTAATTATTCCAGACTTTTCCCTAATTTTTAAGTGGTCTTCATACAGGCCGAGAAAATTATCTTTTGGTTCAGATACGCTTTTTGTTTTTGGTGTGTCTTCATTGGTTCTTATTAGTTTTCCATCAACTTTATTTGATTTATTAAAAACCTGTATGGCCTTTTCTTCTATATCAGAAAAATCTATATCGAATCCACTTGGAATCTTTCTCTTGTCTAATAAAAGAAATTCAATCATAAAATGTAGAATCATCTGTTTATATTGATAATCTTTTTTTCTTAGTAGTTTTTCAAAGTTGTCTACTAATAAATAACTGGGTATAAAAATTAATTCTTCTTCATAAGTTAGGCGTAAAAAAAGTTTCATAAAAATTACTCTTTATAGAATTTATCCATAAAACTCATTGCTGTCTCCAACTTGTATGAAAAATTTCTTCTTTGATTCCTTATTATTAAATAAGGTTTCGAGTAGCTCTTTGTCATATGTCCGAGCTAACTCAAAGAGTTGTGGATAATCTAAGATCTCCTCATCCCAGATTCTCTTATCGTTCTGTAAAATCTTTTCAAGGTTCATTTCAATAGTTCTCTAAAGGCATTATCAAAATTTTCATAAGACCTATCTTCTTGATTAGGTAGTTTATGCTTTGAGTTAAAAACGTTTATTGAATTTTTACTCACATAAAAAGGAAGGCCAATAATTTTATACTCGAAATTATTGGCATGTAATGATTCCCCATTCATACCAAATGCATTATTAACTTGCTCTAAGAATAACTCTTTAAATGAATCTGTATTGATAAGTTGGGGACCTTTTGGCTCGATAAGAACATAGTAAAAAAGTTTTTCATTTTTTTGCAAATATAAAATATAATCTGGTTGAAATCCAATCCCTGATTGATAGTTATATAGTTTAATTTTTTCTTCATTTCGTAAAAGAAAGACGTTTTTAAAAACCTCTTTCAGCGACGGAACCATAGACTCTATGTATAAACAAAAATCTCTCTCTTCATCTGTTCCCGGAAAAAAGTTAGGTGTTGTATTTTCCTCATCAAGAATTGTAGAAGTTATATACCAATCAGCATTTTGAATTGTTGTTAATACAGACATAGCTTCTAGGGATTTTGACTCCTGAGATGGCTTATAGATCTTTCTTTTAGGAGTAGTGTGTAAAGAGTTTAAGCTTTCGTGTATAAAAATGTCTGTTCCAATATTTCTCATTTCTACTTCAATTACCTTTTGAAGAAACTCTTTTAATACGTCCGTTACTATTCTTAATATTTCTTTGTTTGGCATGTAATCTAAAGTTTGATATTGAGACTCTAATGAAACGGTTAACTTGCTAAGCACCGTGTTTGAAAATATCTCATATGAATTTTCAATATTAAATAAATCTTTAAATTTTGAAAATGACATATAGTCGCCATCAAAATATATTTGATTTAGTGCTTTATGCAATATATGCGGTTCAATTTCAGAAAGTTTAAATGTTGATGGATATGTCTTTTCCTTTACTCTTTCTGGTCGATCAAGTTCACTAAATGTCACATACTGCTCAACTATTTCCAAAGCTTGCAATTTATATTCTATTTTTAAATCTTGTTCATCTATATCTTGTTGCTGATCAAAATCTTTGCTTAAAACCTCATTAATCCAGTACACACCATTGTTGTAAAACTTTTTATTTTTTTGAATAAATTTATCCTTAAATTCAACCCTTATGATTGGCGGCCCGTCAACATAGCCTTTTTCCCGTAAATATTTTGATATCTCAGATAAATACCGAGATTTTACGTCATAAGTGAAATAAAAGAACTCTTCTAATATTCTTAGCTCATTATCTAGGTCCTGGTCAAATTTTCTTTTATGAGTGTCACTAAATTCATATTTAAAAGGGAAATACCTTACCGCTCGGCCAATAAGTTGTGCTTCCTGAACTGTTGCTGGCGCAACTTTAGTATTGGTTCCTCCTTCATTAACACCTTGGTCCATTCGAACAATATCGTATAAATTTTGAACATCCCACCCTTCGGTAAGTCTTTGAACAGTAAAAATGGCTCTTATTAGATTTCTTGGATCTTCTAAGTTGTTAAGCTGTTTTTGTAGATCTGATGTTATAGATTCTGACTTTTTTTTATTATCTTTTGAGTTTGTTATGACAACTGATTTTTCATTGAAATTTTCTTTTATAAAATCAACTAATTCATTTCTCATACTTGGGTCTTCAAGTTCTTCAAGTATTTGAGAAGTTCTAGTATGCCCAAAATTATTTGATTGTCCTAAATTTGCATCTTGTATTTTGTTTGGAATATCAGTACTTAAAAAATTAAAATCATCAATGGTTAAGTTTTTGACAATCTTAAGAAACTCATCATAGTCGCTTCTTGATTCTTCAATTGTTTTTCGCCTAAATAAAATTACAGGTTTGAAGTTTTTAATACCATGCTTTAGTGCAACTTTGTGTCTATACCAGTTGAAAACAAGTGCATACAGTATCTTTTCTTTCTGACTTAAGGTAAACGTGACTATGTTAATTTCTTTTGTTAAACCTGCCTCTCTAAACTTTTTAAGAGGTAAATCATAAATTATCTTGTCTTGATATTTTTCAAGTACATTTTTTTTTTCTGGTATTGTTGCGGTAAATTCAAGTAACTTATTTTTATTTTCCTCTAAAGATATTTTTGAATGTCTGAAAATTTTATTTAGGATAGTGTTTTCCCAATTCTCTTCTATATCTTTTTCTGACTTAGGAGATTTGGCCATAACATTAAAGTGATGTGCTTCGTCTGCAAGTATGACTAAATCTAAATCATTTAACTCTTGTAAGCTGTTTATATTTTCTCTTTGGTTAGATTCTTGCAAATCTAAATGGAGTGACTGTATAGTTTCTATTCTTATTTCAAAATTTTTAGTCTTAGAAAAACTATCTACTTTTTTTAATTCAACTCTTTCTGAGTTAATCATTAATTGATCATCAAAGAGGTACTTTTGATGTAATTTGTTTATTAAGTTTTCTTCAGTTTTATCCAAAATATTAGTTTGGTTTGTAATAAATAAAAACTTTCTATACCCAAGTTGCATGTAGTGAAGTATGCATGCAGCCATCAACATAGTTTTACCAGAACCTGTAGCCATGTTAAACATGAGATGGGTTGGTTCGTCTTTTTTTACAAACTCAACATTCGGTAGGCTTTCATTACTGGAGCCTTCTTTTACATTTTCATAAAATAGAAAATTTTTAAATGCTTCTTCTTGGAGTGGCCACATATTGTGTTTTAAATTGTTTGAAATAGCTTCTGGTATTTCAGGGAGAATGCTTTCTCCAAACCATTCTTTTGCTTTATCTATTTTTTCAGAAAGCTTTTGATTATCCATAAAACTCATTTGTTAGTTCTTGATCTTCTTGAGAGAGGTTATATTTACCATCTTCTTGTTCTTTATAGGGAATATAAAGCTGATTATTGTCTAAGAGTGCTTTAAATAATATTTTTTGTTCTTCGAGTGGTAGTTCTTGGAAATCTTTATCATCTAATAGTTGATCATTGAACTGTTTTACTGATACGTTGTAGTTTAAGAAATAATACTCAGTGAGTTCAGTAAAGAGTTTCTTTAACTCTTTATATGATGTACATGCATCTATTTTATTTTTCGCTTCTTCATTGTATTCAGCAAGTTCGAAATAGATGAAATCTCCTCCACCTTTCCAATCAACTTCTTTTGAAATTCCACCTTGTTCGCCATTTAAAACCTCAATCATACGTGGAACAGAAACATTGGATATATAGTCGATTTGCTCTATTCCTATATATTGTCTATTCATTTTGTGTGCTACAGCTGCTGTTGTTCCTGATCCTAAATGAAAATCCATGATAATGTCATTTGGTGCAGTGCTCATAGCTAAAATATTTAATATTAATTTCTCAGGTTTTGGATAAGAAAATATCTTATTGCCAAATATTTTTTGTAATTCTTCAGTTCCTCTTCTGTTTGAAACTTCTTTTTCAACCCATAAGGATCTTGTTAATTGGGTTTCATTTCTCATCTTTTGAACTATTCGAAATGTTCCATCATTGTTTTTGTATCCAATAATTTCTGTATTTAAATTTTGACTTGATTTTTCTTTTCCCCATCTCCAAACAAATTGAATATTTTCTTTTAGAGACTTGGGTGGTAATACTTCTATAAAATTTTTGTTTTCTTTTTCTAAGCTTATATTGTAAAAACCCTCTTTATTTTCTTTTGAAGTGTCTAGATAAAAAGGATAGAAAAGATTCTTTCTGTTATCTTTGTTAAATTTTACATTACTGTTGTAAAGAGGATGAAGATTGTACCCGCCTTTATCATCTATGTATTTAAATTTTTTACTCTCACTTTTTACTTCGTAGGTTATAGTATTTTCAAGATTTTTTGAATAAAAATGAATATATTCATGTGTTCTAGCAATATGTCCATAATCTCTTCCATTTGGTGTAGCTCTCGTAATAATAGTTCCTAGAAAATTATCTTTTTCAAAGATTTGATCCATCATAACTTTGAGATTTGCCTGTTCATTGTCATCGCATTGCACAAATATCACTCCATCTTCTCGTAAAAACTCTTTTGCAATCTCTAGTCTGTTTTTCATGAAAGTGAGCCATGTGGAGTGGTTGAATCTATCATTGTAAGCAAACCCATCATTGCCAGTATTATATGGAGGATCGATGTAGATAAGCTTTACCTTTCCAGCAAACTGTTCTTTTAAACTATGCAGTGCCAAAAGATTGTTTCCTTTAATAAGAAGGTTCTCTTTTATGGTGCCATCTTCATCTCGTTTTATCTCTTGTACCTTCTCTTCACCTTTAGCTGTATGCCTTGTAAAGTTTTTCAGAGCTTTTTTATCTAAAAGTCGATCTATCTCTTTGTCTGCAATAATGTTGTTGTAAAAGATTTCCTCTCGTTTTCGTTTTGCTTGAGAAAACGTTACTTCTGTTTTCTCTGTAGAAATCACTGTTCCTGTTTTCTTGTCTATTTTTCCAGGAGTTGTCTCTACTTTTTTCTCTATGACAGTATCCATATCTTCTTCAGAGCTCATACCACCTTCTAAAACACAGTCTTTATATGGCCAATCTAAGACGTAATCTGTTGAGTCGCTTAAATGTTCTCCTTGTGACGAGAGTCCAATCTTGTTTGCATACTGTGTAAATGAGTTATTAACTTGGTTCTCTTCTAGATAAAATCTAAACTCGTTGTATTTAAAGACATGGCTGTCTCCAACTTGTATGAAAAATTTCTTCTTTGATTCCTTATTATTAAATAAGGTTTCGAGTAGCTCTTTGTCATATGTCCGAGCTAACTCAAAGAGTTGTGGATAATCTAAGATCTCCTCATCC
>Ga0255762_10002213_pt1 | contig 16014 bp, 17 predicted proteins | sample 101ome_16_FD_179962 | JGI IMG/M metagenome (GOLD analysis project Ga0255762, IMG submission 179962) | Coastal salt marsh microbial communities from the Groves Creek Marsh, Skidaway Island, Georgia - 101401AT metaG (version 2) | ecosystem: Environmental > Aquatic > Marine > Intertidal zone >...
CGCGAGGGGTAGGCAGATGGATCCTAACCGTGAGGTTAGGGCTAGATAAATGATAAGGGCCCGCAAGGGTACAGAATCCGGCTTATATCGCCCGACGTTTGAACTTAGTAATGCAAAAGGCGTTAAAAGATACTAAACACATCACTTTGGGCTTCAGACAAAAAATAACCCCTCCATTCATTTCGAAATCAGTGGCGGTATTTCGTGAGAAGGGTTTTAAGGCAGGATTGAAATCACTGGGTTGGAAGACCCTCGCAGCCATTTTTGTATTCTATTTGGTCAGAGATGTGATCATCTACATCCTCATCCCTTATTTCGTAGCGAAGGGTTTCTTCGGGTTTTAAGTCCGCAGTTTTCTAAAAATTTTAGGCCTCACAACGTTCCGTCCAAGGACAAAAAAGAAACCCCAGCTTTTCAGCCGGGGTTGAAATCTTAACACAATTTGTAGGCTTAGTGGCCTAGGGCGCCTAAGTAGCGCTCGCTTTCTAGCGCTGCCATACAGCCGGTTCCTGCTGCTGTGACGGCTTGACGGTAGATTTTGTCCTGCGCATCTCCAGAACAGAAAACACCAGGGAAGTTGGTCGCTGTGGAATCTGCTTTGGTTTTGATGTAGCCGGTATCGTCCATGTCGATTTGGCCTTTGAAGATGTCGGTATTGGGTTTGTGACCAATTGCGACAAAGAATCCAGTAGCCGGAATCGTTTGCTCCTCGCCGGTTTGGTTGTTTTTCACTTGAACGCCAGTGAGTCCTTTATCATCACCAACAAGGTCAACGGTCTCGGTATTCCACAAAACAGTGATGTTTTTCGTTTCAAGTACTCGGTTCTGCATGGCTTTAGAGGCACGCATCTCACCGCGGCGTACAAGCATGGTAACTTTTGGGCAAAGTTTCGCGAGGTAGGTGGCTTCTTCGGCGGCGGTATCACCGGCACCTACTACGACTACTTCTTGTCCTTTGTAGAAGAATCCATCACATACGGCACATGCACTGACCCCGAATCCCATGAATTTCTCTTCAGCAGGCAGGCCTAAGTACTTGGCAGAGGCGCCTGTCGAGATGATCACGGTACGCGCTTGTACTTGGGTACTTTCGTCGATGGTCAAGGTGTGGTATCCACCTACCTCAGGGTTAAGTTCGGCTTTTGTGACTAGTCCAAAACGGATATCGGTACCAAAACGCTCGGCTTGATTTTTTAGGTCTTCCATCATGGCATTGCCGTCCACACCTTGCGGATAGCCTGGGAAGTTGTCGACTTCGGTGGTAGTGGTTAATTGGCCCCCAGGTTGCAAGCCCATGTACATGATGGGCTTCAAATCTGCGCGTGCAGCGTAAATAGCAGCTGTATATCCAGCAGGTCCTGAACCAATAATGATGCAATCGTGTTGTTCCATGTAAGGTTGTATTTTGCGTCCTCAAATTTATACTCTGTGGTTCTATTTTAGCATCCACGGAGACTATATACCAATAGACTTTATTAATGAGTTATAAACCATTGACAATGGTACGAATTACCCTGAGCCTCGCCGTGATATTTCTCGCGACCAGCTGTGCTCCAACTAAAATTGTAAAGCCGCTCGATGAAGGCCAGTGGCAAATAGGAGGGACCGTGGGTCGACCTCGAATAAATGACGGGTCATTGCCTATTCTCGGGGCCTATGCCGCCAAGGGTGTGAGCGCAGATCGCACCATTTATGGTGGGGTCCAATTATCCAGCGCCCTCCTCGGCGCGGCACATATCGAGGGCGGCCAAGTGCAACAATGGCTCCCACAAAACGGACTACAACCCGCCATCTCCTGGAGTGCCGGTGCCCAAGCCTTGATGAGCACTCGCGATTACGCATTCAGACTGTATCCGGAAACCGGCATCAACGCCTACTGGCACCGAGGTCCTCACATCCTGAACGCCTCCGCGAATACTTGGGTTGACCCCACTTGGTTTTTAACAGATTACGGACGTGGACAGCTCCTTGCTCCATCATTTAGCGCAGGATACCGTTTCCGCTATCGCTTTATTGAAGCCCAAGTTGAATACAAAATCTTAAACCCCACCCGCGAAATACACGTGCCTCAAGCCGACATTCCAAGTACACTTGGCCTCGGAGCAAAAGGTATATACTGGGGCGTGGCCTTAAACTTTTAAATCATGAGACTATTATTATCCATTGTAGCAGCACTATCGCTTCTTCTCACTTCTTGTGGTGGTGATGTGAGCGCAGCCATGTTCGCCGGGGGCAACGGAACCTATGATTTTAAAAACGAATGGTTGGACCCAGAATACCACGTCGATGAAAGCAAGATCCACCTCATGGACTTCTTATCAGATAGTGATACTGTTTATGCGCTATACCTCGGTGATATTTCACAAATAGCCACAGATACAATCATTCTTTACCTCCATGGAAACGCCAGCTCTATGGATAGCTTTTGGGAAACGGCAGGATTGTTCGCAAACCTAGGAGGACAGCACCATTACGGTTTCATGATGTACGATTACCGTGGTTTTGGTTGGAGCACCGGTCGCAGTACAGGCGCTGAATCCATGGCAGCGGACTACGATGCGGTTGTGTCCTTTTTAGAAGATCAAGGCCTTACGAGTGATCGACTAGTTGTGGTGGCCAATTCCCTTGGCTCATTACCCGCCGGTCCTGCCGCCGCAGGGGGTTCAAGAATTCCCATCCAAAAACTCGTCATGGAAGTTCCACAGAGTACAGCGAATGTCATCATGCAGAATGCGACTGGCCTTAGCCTGCCTTCTTCTATGATTACTAGTTACAAATTTGATTTAGGAGAAGATATGGCCAATTACACTGGCGAACTCCTTTGGATGCATGGCACGGCCGATGCAGTAGCGCCGTACGAAACTGCTGAAGCAGCAATGCAGCAGCACAACGGTTCCTATTACCAAGAAGCCATATACCCTGATATGGGCCACGGCCTGCGTTGGGATATTGGCGATGAAGAATGGGCGGGGACCATCTTGGATTTTATACGACACTAAGAAAATTCCAAAGACCAATTCGCAGTATATTTGCGCCCCACTCGGGATGTAGCTCAGGTGGTAGAGTACACGTCTGGGGGGCGTGTGGTCGCAGGTTCAAGTCCTGTCATCCCGACTCAATAATAGCAAGGCTTTCAAAGAAATGAGATAGTCTTGCTTTTTTGTTTTGTGACGCTTTTTGTGACGCTTGGAATCCAAACGACTTTGAATTAAATAGGTTTCTTAAGTAGGAAACGGCTTCCTTTTACTTTCTAATTTGGCTTTGTCAGCCCTCACTTCGGTGGGGGCTTTTCTTTATATTTGATTGAACGCATAAATCAAACCAATGAAGAAGTTAATGATAGCCTTATCGGCTATGTTGTTCTTTACATCGTGTAATAAAGTCACAGAATTACCCCAAGTAACAACTACCAACCCTGTCGTCAGTGATACTGCCTTTATCGTTGGTGGTGATGTTACATTCACGGGTGGTGACAAAAAGACCACAAGGGGCGTGTGCTGGAGCACAAGCCCGAATCCAACCACAAGTGATAATTTTATGTTGGATGCATCTAATGGTGCGGGTGTCTATTCTATTGACATTTTCAGTCAATTATTGCCAAATACTCAATACTTCCTTAATACTTATGCTGAAAATTCTGTAGGAATATCTTACGGCAATGAAATCACTTTCAATACCATCGTAGATAACCCAAACAAAGCATTCGTCAATGTAAATGGATGCGTTGAATGTGATAACTATTCTGTTGGTGATGTATTCACCTTGATGAATGGGCAAACTATAATTGTAGCAAGTAGAAGTATGTTAGATGATGCAATAACAGATGCGGAAGACCTAACGAAATATTGTACATCCAAGATTACGAATATGACTAATTTATTCATAGGAAAGAATTCCTTTAATGATGATATAAGTACTTGGGATGTAAGTAATGTTACTTCTATGAATGTAATGTTTATGGATGCAACTGCGTTCAACCAAGATATTGGCAATTGGGATGTGAGTAATGTTACTGATATGAGCGGTATGTTTATTAGCGCTTCTTCATTCAACCAAGATATTGGAAATTGGGATGTTAGTAGTGTTACTATTATGACGACAATGTTTTTTGACGCAACAACTTTTAACCAAGATATTGGAAATTGGGATGTGAGTAATGTTACTTCTATGTATAATATGTTTTATGATGCAACTGCGTTCAACCAAGATATTGGTAATTGGGATGTGAGTAATGTTACTGATATGAGATATATGTTTTATGATGCAACTGCGTTCAACCAAGATATTGGTAATTGGGATGTGAGTAATGTTTATTATATGCGTGGAATGTTTTACCAAGCAGATACTTTCAACCAAGACTTGACTCAATGGTGTGTATCTAATTTCAGTTCTATGCCGTATTCTTTCTCAACCAACAGCGCATTAACTGCATCTAACCACCCAGTATGGGGTACTTGTCCTTAAAGGATAAATAGACTTAGAATAGAATAGCCCTTCCGTTTCGGAGGGGCTTTTTCGTTAACAACTTTTACTTATTCACAATTCTTGGTTATCTAGTGCAAGTGCTTGTAGACTTGTAATGTTACTATACATATTTGTTGCTAAAGGGCGCATTCCGATTGGGTGCGCCCTTTTTCATTTTATCCCACTTTTTTCTTTTTGGGTTCTTTAAGTGTAGGACTTGTCAAACAAGATTCTAAAACAAGGTTAACCTATATATGAACTACGGAATAATTTATCCAAATACTAACTGGGGAAACACCAACGAACCAAATGGTTGGGGCAGTGTGTACCCCGTCAATGAAAATTAAAATGCCGAAAAGTAAACTTAACGGGCAAGAACTAATCGTTTTTGCAAAACTGAATCAAAAAAGTAAGGACAAGCGTCTTGCTATCCGCTTGACTCAAGAAGAACTGGACTTACTAAAACAACTGCACTTGAAGAACGGAACGACTATGTCCGAATCATTACGAAGAAGTTTCTTCAAGACCCACTATCACCACTTCAAGGGGGTTTCGCATAAATGAATAACAAGACTATTGAAGTGGTTTTGAAACTGCCTAAGAAGAAGTTAGACCAAATAAAGAAGAAAGAAGGTAAGAAGGGCTTAAGCGACAGGGCTTATATCCTTCTTGCAATAGATGAATACTTAAATCCAATTAAAGAAAGTCACATAATATGAAGAAGCCAATAGACTTTAACCAATCGGGCTACAACGCCCACCTAAAAGACATTCGTAATACTGAAGCCGTTCTTCTGGAACTGGTGAATGAGTTCAAGAAACTGGTAGGACACGAACCTCAAGACTTTGAAGAATTCATTCAAGACCCTTACACCTATACGGGTGAATTAATCACGCAAGGTGTAAAGGTTGAAGGTCTGGACTTGTCCCTTGACAAGAAACTATTCTTGAAAGACATAGACCTAAAATCTATTCATTCAGTATATGACCAACTAAAGAAGGCAGTCCAAGAAGCCGAACTAACCCTTCTGGACTTTACACCAGAATACAAGGTCAAAGAACAAGTCTTAAAGGACATTCAAGAAACCTACACTACCTACGCAGTAACTAAAGCGGAAAAGGATTTTTACAAGCGTTTAGAAGCACTTGTAGAAGCCTATAATGGTGTCTACTCACACTTAAAAGGAAAGGGTCTCACACCTTCTGTAAATGGCTTCTTAATGGGTCGTAGCGACTTGGAAGGGGTAAGGGTGAATACCCAAGCCTTCAAACTGGTTTCAAGAAGTCTAAACCGCAGTTAATACAACACAATAACTATGAGTTTCGCCAAGAATCCGAATAACATTAACAGAAAAGGTAGACCTGCTGGTTCTACTAAATCGGCTTTGGTAAGAAAAGCTATTCAAGACCGAATAGACATAGATGAACTATTCAAGGAAATAGAAAGCCTTCCCACTGGTATAGCCGTGAAGCATAAGATAGAACTACTTCAGTTTGTATTACCCCGCTTAAAGTCGGTGGAAACACCTACCAAGACTTTGAAGGAATACATAGAAGAAATGGATAGCCACCAGATAGTAAACCTTCTGGACTCACTACTTGACAGACTTGAAGAATGATTACCACACTTGAAGCCTTGAAGGTTCGGGTTAAAGACCGCTACCGACTTCGTTCTTGTAGACTATTACAAAGGGTGCTTGAATGCACCTTAAGAACTGGTAGTGTTCTTCTTGTTCATTTCAAGCCGTTAGAAGGTGAACTAATAGAAGTAACAAACTACCAATGGATAAAGCCAGAATAGAAGCAATTAGAAAAAGAATTGACAAGGTTAAAGAACCCATAGAAGTCTATGATAACAAAGGGCGTTTAAAGAAGATTATAACGCCTCATAGCCCCTATGGTCACCTTGAAGTAGAAATAATATATAGCCGTGATGAACTTCGTAAAAACGAAACAATTTGAAGAAGCGGTATTCGCAGTCAATAAAGAAATACTTATTCGTTTTATGGGTGGGGGTAGTGTTGTATCTACTGACTACCTGTCTGGCGAACTGGCTGTTTTTGACATAATGGGGATAGACAAAGTCTTTTCAGTAAGCGGTGGTGAACATAGAACTACTTCCTTACGGGTGCGTAAAGACGATTGGTCTAACATCACGATTAGGGGGCATATAAGCCACCCGAATAGTCAAGCCAGTAAGATTTATAATATCACCGCTAAAGGTTGTTCGTATGCTGACTATACGCTTCAGGTGAATGGGGTAGACCCAAAAACCTACCAAGCTAATAGCACTATGATAAGGATAAACAATCGTTACCTATCAAGTCTAATGGTTCGTTTAGAACGGCAAGGGTTGTTAGAAAATTACTTTGTGGATAAAGGGGAAAGGGGTCGCTTTTACGACTTCAGTTACCAGACGCTTCAAAAGTATTCGGTAGTACCCTTCATTGTCATAGTAACCCCTCACGGCTTTGAGCCGTTACAATAAGTAACATTAAAGTAACAAAGATTCTTAAAGCCCCATAAATACTGAATAATTAGAAGTTATTGGAAGCCGTTTGTTGATAATTCGTTACAATAAGCATTAAATTCAAAATTATTTAAGTATGTTAGCACTTGTAAATCAAGGCATATTACCTATGGGTGTATTAGAAGCAAGACAAGAACTCAAGAAGCGTCACCAATCCAAAAGCAACAAGAAGACTAAAGGTGTTTCCGACCACTGCGAAAGTCAAGACCTACTGAACTTGGCTGAAGAACTATTCAGCTCAAATAAGCATACTGACAAGACTTTAGGCTTGGTAATCTATACAGGTGTAGTAACTGGTCTTCGTATCAATGATATACTTGATTTAAGAAGCGAAAACCTTGTACCAGATATAGACGGGCTTCATATCAAGTTAATCCAGCAAAAGGGAAAAGTGCCGTTTAACAAATTGGTTAGTAAGCGTCTTGACGATATGTTAGGCGAATACATTTCTTTAAACCTTATCACCGATGAAGGGGATAACCACATCTTCGTGAATAAGAATACGGGTACGAAGTTTACTACCCATTGGGTTAACAAACGCTTTGCTAATCTTAAGAAACAACTCAACTGGCTTGAGGATAAGACATTCAGTACCCATAGCCTTCGTAAGACATATGCTATGACTATCTACAAATACTATGGTAATGACATCGTCAAAGCCCGTGATGCGTTAGGTCATAAAAGCATAACTACTACCCAGAAATACTTGAACCTTGATAAGAAGGAAAAGTCGTTAATTCACACCAATGTGGTTAATGACATTTTCAATGCTATAAGTTAAGGCATTGATTACAAGTCAATTATGTCTGACTTGTGTGTATAATGCGTGGATAACGCAAGTACCTTTTTTTTGTAAGAAGGTTTAAAGGGGTTATAACTTTGAACTATTTAATACTTGATTAGTATTCAGTAACTAATTAAGTGTTGGCTATAAGCCAACTAACACAAGAAAAAAATAGTACTTCAGTTATAAGTAGGTTAAGCCTTTGGGGTATTATTCTTCCAGATTGTAAAACCATTCAAAGAATGTTAGGTCTAAATCTGTAAGTGGGGTAAGACTTCCGTCTTCCTTAACCCATAACTCACGACCTTTATTTATCAAGCCTATGGCTATGTTATTCATCTGGTACTTATCAAGTATTTCTTGATGCACCGCATCAATATGTTCTTTTAATTGACTCATCTCAAGGTAGTTCACACTAATGTTCTGGTTTTCTTGCCCTAATAGGGCATTACCAATTTCAGTAGATACATTACAATACACTGAAGCCAATGTCCTAAAGGACTTTCTTATCACCTTATACGGACTACCAGTTAACTTCTTAAATGCCTTTCCTTGTGCTTGGGTTAGGGCACGATATACACCGAACTCAAAGTCATTGTGAAGGCTTGTTAGGGCGAAAGCGTCCGCAGTCGCAAGATGCGGTCTTGTAGATTCTAACGACTTCTTAAGCAAATGAAGTAAAGCAGTGTATTCACCGCCTAATGATAGGTTAATAGCCATAGGTGACCCGTCTGGTACTTTGCTTCTTGTGAGCGTTAGCCAAGCGGGGTCTTCGTTTTCTGTTTCAGTGGTAATGAAGATGTCAAAATAGTCCTTGTATTTCTTGACCGATTCAATGTTAGAAGACGAAATCTTGAATAGGTCTACCAAGTCCAAACCCCTCAAAGCGAATGATAGAACACCAATAGCCATCGCTTCCCAGTCTAATTGTGATTTGATATTGTCAATGCCGTTGAGGTAGTCTTCAGTCCGTAATATGGTAGGGATTTTAGGTCTTGATTTTTTGATTAAACCTCGTTCTATCTTCAGTTCATTCTTAACCCCGTCAACCCCGTACTTGTGCATATCGTTATAGGTTGCCCTTATGCCTTTTAAGCAAGTATTTATAGTGGCTTGGGACAGGTTAGCCTTACGCATATTATCGTACACTACACGGCAATTTCTATTGGTTATATCACCTACCCGTAGGGGCATATCAGTAGAACCAAATAGGTGCTTCTTAAAGGCACGAAGTGAATTCTTTCTACTTACAAGTGTTGAAGTCTTAAGACGCTTTAGGTGGACTTCAATGAATGAATCTACACTGCTTACTTTGACACTTCCAGAATTCCATTGTTCTTGAATTCGGTGAAAGGGGAATGTGCCTTTCTTCAGCTCGTACCAAATGTCATTGGCTTTTTCTTCATAGTTAAAGAACTGCATTCTAACATCAGGGTCACAAGATGCTTTAGGCACTTCACGCTTGAAATCCCAGTCTTTTCTTTTGATTAAGATGTCAGTCTTGTATTCGGTTTTTTCCTTACCTAAACGCCACCTTATACGAATAGGTAGAACATCCTTGTTAGCGTATTCTTTGGTAGTAGGTACAAGCAGTTTAAACATTGTGACACATTTTGTGACGCTATAATACTGAATATGCTTGAATTTGTGACGCTTGAAAAAAATTCAATGTTTAGATATTACTTATAATATACTGATAAACATCATATTAAGTAGTTAATATCTAATCAACTGAAAATTAGTGACACGACTGGGGGGCGTGTGGTCGCAGGTTCAAGTCCTGTCATCCCGACTCAAAAACCCCGCACCGCGACAGCGGTGCGGGGTTTTTTAATGCCCTCGCCTGAGCTCGCTCAAAGGCGTAAGGGCATTAAAACACACCGACCTGTACGAAGTTCAGTTGCGGGGTTTTTGAGTCTAGGGTCTCCCCAACGGACTCGCCAGTCTTTTTGCGCAGCAAAAAGCTGGCAACTAAAAAATTTAGAGGCTCGGAGTATGGTTAGAACTGTCTTACTTCCTCTGCTCATTATTTGTATCTCTATTACGTGCGTTATGATAAAAGGAAAAGCTGGTCTTAATCAATATGTATAATCCGTATCTTCCCTAAAATCACTCGTAAATACACCATGACCACCACTACCTTAGTTCTCGTTCTAGTAGGCTTCACTATCGTCGGAATTTTATTAGGAAGAATGACCTCTACAAAATCCGTGGACGACTTTGCTCTTGGGGGTAGAAGCATGGGTTTTTTCCCGTCGTTGATGACCCTAAGTGGAACGTTTGTGAGTGCGGTGACGCTGATGGTCTACACCAGTTTTGTCTACATCTACGGTATTTCTGCGGCTTGGATTTTTATAGGGTATACACTTGGTTTTCTGTTGTTTATTCCTTTCGCCTTAAAGTTATATAGACTAGGGGTAGAGCACGGGTTCTTCACTTTGACGGATTACTTCGTGTTCCGATACGGCCGCAAAACGGCCCGCTGGGTGATCGGCACCATCTTCGTGTGGTACGTAGGCTTGTTGAGTACCCAATTACTGGTGGGTTCCAACCTTCTAAACGAACTCGGCGGCATCCCCGTGAACATCGCCAAGGTGAGCATGCTCGTATGTGTTCTCACCTATCTATTGGTCGGCGGATTTGGTTCCGTGGTAAAGACGGATATGTTCCAATTCATGGTCATCTTCCTCGTCCTCATCCTGGTCAGTTTAACCATACAACAAGGGGGAGAGGTGCCGGAAGAAATGTACGAGCCCTTCAATGCGGGCCCCGTAAATATCGTTGCCTTCTTGCTGCTGGGAATTCTCACGCCCTTCGCCACCCAGGATTATTGGCAGAAGGTGTTCGCGATGAAAAGTGAAAAGGTCGTCAAACAAAGCTTTGGCGTAGGGGCAGGGGTGAACATCCTTTTGACGGTGGCACTCACTTATGTAGGTTTGATTGCAAGGGCCCAATTTCCTATTTCGGAAGGCATCACCAATGAACATGCGGAAATGATGGTGTTGCGCACCTTTACGGAATTGGTCCCGCCAGAATTCCAAATTGCCGTACTCATCGCCTTTTTCGCAGCCATTCTTAGCACTTCAGACACGTATTTGTTCCTGCTTAGCTTGAATGTCACGAATGATCTATTCCCAAATAAGGAAGAGAGTGCACAGGAGGGGATTCAGCGCATTCGTAAGGCCTTGGTGGTCGTGGGGATCCTCGCCCTGCTCATCGCCCTGTTCTTCCAGCGAATCGAGGACATAGTGGTCACGTTTAAAGCGCTGGGTATAGGCATATCCCCAGTGATCTTCTATGAATGGGCCGGAAAGCACGATAAGAAAAGCTTGGTGCGCGCCCTTGTGGTCATGACCATCGTGAGCTTGTCTGCGAGTTTGTGGATGATGTACACTGTAGGTAAGATAGATCCAGCCATTGCCTTTGTGAGTATAGGAACCTCCTCCATAGTCTACGGTGTGAGCTATGCTTTGAGAAAAAAGGCATAAAAAAACCCGCGTGTAACGCGGGCTAAACAAATAAACAAAACACAATAAAGTGTTACGTGAAAAGCTCTTCTACTGGGCTGTTATCGGTTTCCTCGACTTGTGTCTGAGGCAGCCCTTCAATCACCACAACGGGCTTTTGAATAGTTCTAAAAGGGTACATAATTATTAGTTTTGGTTGGTTATGGTATAAATATACCAATAATTCCCTGAAAACCAAGGTTATGAACAATAATTGACGGTTTATTAACAGTCTGTTAAGTTTAAAATGCTAAAGTCTAACGATGCGCGCGACTTTTTCAAACCCAGCATCACCTTGAATTTTGATGATGTACACACCTTGGCTCAAGGTGCTCATGTCTAGGAACAGTTCTGCCGGACCACTAGGAAGTAGACGGCCCGCGAGTTCTTGCACTAATTGGCCGTTTTCATAGTACAGGCGTGCTTCGATGTTTTGCGCAACCTCTAAGTTGAACTCAACCGTAACGATGCTGTTGTCTGCCACAGGATTTGGGAAAACACGCCCGCCGTCCGGATGGAGTGGAACCACGGTATCATTGCTGAATACTTGGGAAATGAAGGTGCGGTTCTGGTTAGGGCCGTCTCCGTAAAATCCTGCCATCCAAGCTTCGGAAGGTATGAGTTCTCCGTTGGCATCGAACATCGGCTGTACAGCGAAGTAATCGCCCCAGCGCTCGTAACTGTCACTGTGTCGATCCACATAGGTCGTGCCGTTTTTCAAATCGATAGGGTCAGAGAAGGTGGTATCGTTACCGATCAATACTGCGCCCATCCCTGGATGACCGTCGATGGAGGAGAAGTTGAACCCGATCAAACACTGGGTTTGCTTGGGATGTACTCCGGTCCAGGTAATATTTGGATAGGCCAAATCACGTACCGGGTCCCACAATACTCGGCCTGTTACTTTTGGCGCGGAGGATACGTTCGAAATGAAACCATGGTAAATCCCGGCATTGGCATTATTGCCGTGCGCTGTTGTGCTTACAAATTGGATCCAATCGTCTTTTTGAATTGCTCCCAACACACGTCCGTCATTGGTCTGTAGTCCCTTAGTGGCATCGCTCGTATCGGTATCACCTTGCTTGCCGTTCGGGGGTACGCCATAGGGCACATTCGTGACCAGCGCTTGTACATCCACTGTGGTATCCACATCGCCCTCGTTCAGCGTTACGAGGAAAATGGTGTCGTTTTGAAGGTCAAAGTTCCTATTGCTCAAGAATTGAAGGCGATCCGCAATATTGTCGTGCCCTCGTACGGCGTGGAGGTTGCGTACTAATCGGCCGTTGTGCTTGATCTGTGTATATACCGTGGCCATCACATTTCCTCCACTGAAACCGGCTGCCTTGTCCAAATGCCAAATCACGGATCCGTCGAAACCGACCTGCCAGCTCACATTAGGAATGATAAGGTTACCCGTAATGACCACGCCCGTTTCACTCAGGGCCACGGCAGGGAAATCCGTCCAGCGGTTATTATCTAAGGGATTTCCGTCCAAACGGTACACGTGCCACGGATCCGCCGGGTCATTGGTGGAGCTAAAACATACGATAATCTTACTGTTGGCAGCATCATTATCCTTTAGGAACACTAATACGAACCTGTCCTGAGTAGGGTCGTAGATGAGCTTGGGGTCGTAATAGTTTTCAAAGCTCGAACCGTTCGCCATCTGCTGCAGGCTGAACAAACCAACCGGGCTGGGCATGACTAAATCCCCTGTATTGACATCCTGTGCCCAAAACACGCTGTTCACTGCGGCACACAAGATTCCATCTTTGCTGATGGCCATGGCGTTATCGTTGGGAATACCACCGCTGAAATCAAAGGGATTGCCTTGCGGCGTCAATCTGTAAATGGACGTCCCGTATCCGGCAGTGGGTGATGGAGTGGTAGTGGTTTTATTCGCCGATGTACTCGCTGGAAAACTCCGATAATCCTGTGCGGCCTTTTGCGACGCTAGAAAGCTCTTGTAGCCCTCTCCGCCCGGAACGGGCGCTCCCGTAGGATAGAGGAAGGAAATCACCCCTGTGTTCGCCGATCGCGGATTAAAGGTGCCTGCGTACTCAATAGAAATACGCTTTTGTTGCATGCTTTGTGCGAAGAGCGTCGAGGCGCTCAACAGAAATACGGCGAGTAGTTTTTTCATCAGGTTTGAATTACTCCAGGGTTGTAGCGTGGAATATCGGGATTATGATCGGCCATTCCAATACCGTAACTCAACCATTGTCTGGTTTTCGCAGGATCAATGACCGCATCTACCCACAGTCGAGAAGCAGCATAATACGGGCTCATCTGCGCTTCATAGCACGCCTCAATCTTCTCCTGCAAGGCTTTAAGTGCCTTTGGATCCAATTCTTCCCCAGCGGCCTTCAACCGCGATTTTTCAATCTGTAAAAGTACCTTGGCCGCCTGAGCACCGCCCATCACGGCTAGTTTAGCGTTTGGCCAAGCCAGTGTGAGTCTCGGGTCGTAAGCCGTCCCGTTCATAGCATAATTCCCCGCTCCAAAGCTGTTGCCGGTAATGACGGTGAATTTCGGCACCGTAGAATTGGCTACCGCATTGACCATTTTCGCACCATCTTTAATAATGCCGCCGTGCTCACTCTTCGAGCCCACCTTAAAACCAGTAACATCTTGCAGGAAGATGAGCGGGATGCGCTTTTGGTTACAATTGGCCACAAATCGGGCCGCTTTATCCGCGCTATCGCTGTAAATCACACCACCAATCTGCATTTCGCCCTTGGCGTTTTTAATGATAGCCCTGTTGTTCGCTACAATACCCACTGCCCAGCCGTCTATTCGGGCATAGCCACAATGTATGGTTTGTCCATAGGACTCCTTATAGGGCTGCCAGCTGTCCGCATCAATGATACATTCAATAATGGGCATGTTGTCGAAAGGCTTGCCGTCGTGGGGGATGTATCCGTAAATATCTTCGCTTGGATGTTTAGGCGCGACCGAAGCTATTCGATCAAACCCCGCTTTCGGGAACGCACCTTGTTTACTGACCAATCCTTTAATGGTATCCAGCGCCTCTGCATCGTTTTCACACTTGTAATCCGTTACTCCGCTAATATCACAGTGGGTATCGGCTCCCCCAAGCGTCTCGTTATCGATATCTTCACCGATCGCGGCTTTGACTAAATACGAGCCGGCCAGGAAAATGCTTCCAGAACCTTTGACAATCAAACTCTCGTCAGACATGATGGGCAAATAGGCCCCGCCCGCCACACAACTCCCCATGATCGCAGAAATCTGTGGAACGCCCATACTTGATAGCACGGCATTGTTGCGGAATATGCGCCCGAAGTGCTCCCGGTCGGGGAAGATCTCATCTTGCAGAGGCAGGAAAACCCCCGCGCTATCCACCAAATAGATGATGGGAAGGCGATTCTCTATGGCAATTTGCTGTGCTCTGAGGTTCTTTTTTCCCGTGATGGGGAACCAGGCACCCGCTTTCACTGTGGCATCATTCGCCACGACAATGCATTGGCGCCCTTTGATGTAGGCCAATACGACGATCACGCCGCCGGCGGGACATCCGCCATACTCCTCATACATGCCATCGCCCGCAAAGGAGGCAATTTCTAGACAGGGTTGTTTGGGATCGACGAGGTAAGCGATGCGCTCACGAGCAGTAAGCTTGCCTTGATCGCGTTGTTTTTGAAGTTTGGCGGCACCTCCGCCCAATTCTACTTGGGCCTGACGCTTTCTCAATTCACTGAGCAAGAGCCTCAGCTCGTCGTCATTTTTGTTGAAGGATAGGTTCATGAATGTGATGTGGTTCTTTTCATAGTTCAAGCTCGGTGAGGTAGTCCCACGAGCTACGCCCTAAGTTAAAGAACAGATCTAAGGCACTCAAGTTGTTTTGAAAACCAATTTTTCCCTGAAATACCTGCGGATAAGGAGCAAATTCCAAGGTGCTCGACACCTTCGGACTAAGGTTGCGAAGGTCCAATCCACGGGCCTCGAGCTCAAACCGCTCCGACAACCTCCACTTCCTGTCCATATCTAACCAGCGCTCAAAAAGCGCCAAGGTGCCCAAATTCAATTCCCATAACGTCGTTCGTTTTTCTCGCAACAATGCCACAACATCCGGCATCAACACTTCATAGAACGGGCTTTTGGCATAGGCACTCTCCAACGCTTTCACGTGGTCTTTGACCCAATCTTCTTCATAGCTGATCAAGCAGTGCTGAATCTCACGAACCTTGCGCTTGACCGGAACATTGAGAATTTGCGTGCCGTTTGGCCCGGCAATCAACGCCCGACTCCTGTAGGTTTGTTTCTGATAAAACTCCTGTCCCTCGAGGGTAATGCTGTTCTGTTGCACATAATGCGCCATCCACTCAATGGGAGGGAAGTATGCGGTAGAAAGAACAACGCCAGACATTATGCTTTTTTACGACGACGTACGAATTGGAGTACTTGGTACAACGCAATCACAGCGATAAAATACCAGAAGTAACTGGTGCGTTCGCCATCACCATTTACGGTGGTGAACACACGCTCGCTTCGAATCTTCTTCAGTCCTTCACCGTGCTTGTCCCAAGACATCCAAATAAATACAGGCTTTCCGACAATATGATCCCCGGGTACATAGCCCCATTTGCGGCTATCTAGCGAGTTATGACGGTTATCACCCATCATCCAGTAATAGTCTTTTTCGAACGTGTAAGAGGTGGCCTTAACACCATCAATAAGCACTTCACCGTCCTTTTTGATCTTCAAATC
>Ga0255762_10002214_pt1 | contig 16012 bp, 14 predicted proteins | sample 101ome_16_FD_179962 | JGI IMG/M metagenome (GOLD analysis project Ga0255762, IMG submission 179962) | Coastal salt marsh microbial communities from the Groves Creek Marsh, Skidaway Island, Georgia - 101401AT metaG (version 2) | ecosystem: Environmental > Aquatic > Marine > Intertidal zone >...
TTACGCCCCAAAACGCACATGGCATCGTGTCCGATATCATCGTGACGGGCGACATCCAAATGACGGGGGATGGGGAACCCTATGTCCTGATGTCAGAATGCCAAACCATGGGCGGCTATCCCAGAATCGGCACGGTGATCCCTGCGGACCTGCCCGTCCTAGCCCAAGCCAAGGCAGGCACGCCCATTCGGTTTGAACAAATCACCCTAGAACAGGCCGATAAGGTCATGGCGGACCCGATTTCTGCGGCAACTCTTTCGCCCCGAATATCCACGCTTGTGCGCGACCCTGCAGAGATTAGCGATCTGTTATCCTATCAATTGATCAGCGGCGCGGTCACAGGTTACGAGGACTGAGAGCCCCTGAAATAAAACCGCTCAGCATTGTCATGAAACACTTTGCCATGGTGTTCCATGGGAACAATCGCCATATGCCGTTCAATCAGATCATCGAATGTGCTGGACAGCGAACAAACAGGAAAGTTTGATCCAAACATAACACGATTTGGTCCGAATTGTTCCATCACGACATCCGCGATTGGGCGCACAGATTCTGCATTCCAATCATGATCAAACATGCCCAGCCCTGATAATTTGCACGATACATTTGGCAGGGCGGACAAATGGGTAAGACACGCGGACCATGTTGCAATCCCGTCTGACGATCTGTCATAGGGCGAACCCGCATGGCACAGCACCACCTGTAAATCAGGCACCTGCGCCAAAACTTCTCCCATGGGTTCCATCAATTCGGGTATCAATTGCAAATCAAACGACAGACCGCGCGATGCAAGGCTTTGCAAACCGGTCCTGAACGCGGGATCAGCAATCAAAGCATTAGTACCGTTTTTGGCGTCCTCCTCAGGAGATCTGCCAACAATCTGGCGCATGCCGACAACAGATGTCAGAGCTTGAAATTGATCTAACTGATTTTCACGGTCCGACGCCGTTAAATCACAAAATGCAACTTGGACCATGGGCCAGTCAGGGTTTGCGCGCGCAACCTGATCCACCCATCGCGCTTCGGCCAAACCATCCTCTGCTCCGACCTGAATATGAACCGATGCCGCAAATCCATGATTTTGCGAAATTGCACGATGTTCCTCTAACAAGTAATCGCGCTGGATAGGTGTTGGATCACCGAAAAACCGCGGTTTCCCAAACTCCATCAGCCAGGGATAGTGCACTGCCTTAAGATCCCAAAGGTGATGGTGTGAATCGATACGTTTCATCATCCTTCAATTCCCTGCATCCGTCCAAGCACATCCAAACCCTGTTGATGCATCACATGAAGAAAATCAATGAATATCCAGTTTTCAATCAATTTATCTCCTTCACGGCGATAAATATCAATCACCCGAAATTCCAACCGTTCCGAATTTCCAGGCATGCCCATGAACCCACCCGCGTGTCGCGCTGTAAAGTTTGGCCAGCCAAAAAATCCGCCATAATGCCCCTCTGCCACCCGCGCAATGTGGTTCGTTTTTGAACGCTCTTTGAACGCCGCACGGAAAGGTCCAGAATGCTGTTTTGCATAACGCTCGATCGTGTAAGTCGCACCAATGCCTGCAGGCCCCCACCAAATCATGTCGTCATGCCAGGTGCGCGCCAGCTCTTCTTCAAGCGGCAGACCCAACTGCCATTGCCCCAAATCAACAATCATGGATTCAATCGCCGCCATGGTTTTTTGCCCCTCTTCCACAGGGGCATCGTCATACAGCAACGCATCATGCGGCATTGGACCCGGCTGTACCATATGCGCACCAGTTTGGGGCGGAAACGGATTTTGTCCCGCCTGGATCATCAGATGCGGGATGTCAAAGTAAAACGCGGTTTCGCAAATCTTGCCACCTTCTACTCGGTGAAATTCGGCATAGCGCAGAAACGCCATTTTGCGGGTCGGTCGAATGCCCAGCCATGGCGCATCGAACAATCCCATTAGATGCCCCATGGATAGCACCCATGTGCCATCGTTATCCTCGGTCACGTTCTTACCTGCAAAGAACACATCTTCGCGCCGCTGAAGTCGGGTGAGACAAGATTTCAACGGCATCCAAAATTCAGCGATGACATCATTCAAGGATGTCATTTCACCAAACGGATGATACCCGCGCCAAAGGTAATCCGACGCAACATACTGCCCCACAGCGTTCAGCATATCCGCCCCTGATGTCGAATCGAGAGCCGCGTAATAGTCACGCACAACTTGTTTTTCTGCTTGATAGCTCATGCTTATCCAATCCTAACAACATCACCTTTACTGCAGTGATAAAGCGTTTTTTCGAATAGAAAAGTATTTTTTGCAAACGTATGCAAAAATAGCTTGCACAACCCAAATCTTGGTGCCAACATTTTGAGGATAACAACTATGGGCGCGGGACATGTCCGAAATTATTCTGAAAAACATCACCAAACGTTGGGGCGATTTTGTGGGCGTTGCGGACATGAATCTGACGATCCCTGACAAGGAATTTTTGGTCCTGCTTGGTCCATCGGGATGCGGGAAAACCACAACCATGCGGATGATCGCAGGGTTAGAGGATGCAACATCAGGCGATATTTTGATCGATGGGAAAAAGGTGAATGACCTAGAACCCAAGGACCGCGATGTGGCCATGGTGTTCCAAAGCTATGCGCTATACCCCAACATGAACGTTTATGAAAACATCCGCTTTCCGCTAAAAGTGCGCGGGATTGATCCCAAAACACACGACGAACGGGTACGTCGTGCGTCGGCAATGGTTGAATTGGATGATTTCCTGCACCGCAAACCTGCGGAATTGTCAGGCGGGCAACGTCAACGTGTCGCCTTGGCCCGCGCAATCGTGCGTGAACCAAATGTGTTCTTGATGGATGAACCGCTGTCAAACCTTGACGCGAAATTGCGCGTTTCAACACGGGCGCAGATCAAAAACCTAAGCCATGAATTGGCGGTCACGACAATCTATGTGACGCACGATCAGATCGAGGCGATGACATTGGCCGACCGCGTTGTTGTCATGGAAAAGGGCGTTGTGCAGCAGGTGGGCAGCCCCACTGAAATCTATGACCGCCCCGCAAATACATTCGTTGCAGGCTTTATCGGTAACCCCGCAATGAACCTGATCGAAGGGTCAGTTTCAGGTGGGGTTTTCACGGCGGCCAACACCGAAATTTCGGGGCTAAACGCAGTGGATCAAAACATCACACTGGGATTTCGCGCCGAGGATGCGCGCGTCGTGGACAGCGGCGGTCAGATCAATGCCCCGATCTATACACTGGAATTGTTGGGGGATGCCACAATGGTGACTGTACGGATTGGATCGAAATTGGTTAGCGTTCGTGCAGATAAAAACTATCGGGCCTCGATTGACGACATGGTTTCAATCGAAGTGCCCGCAGAAATTTGCCACCTGTTTGATGGACAAACAGGTGCGCGAATTGGGGATTAACCCCTGAAACCGTCGCAGGAAACTGCGGTCAAAAGGATGCGTGATTGCAAGGCGCATCCAACACCTAAAAAACAAAGGGAGAGTAACATGTTTTTTAGAAAAATTGCAGCAGCGACTGCATTTGCCACTTTATTAGGTTCAACTGCGTATGCGGGATGTGGACTATCAAGTGGAAACGTCAATATTCTTGGTAACGAGTTTGGAGCGATCCAAGCTGTTGTGTCGGGCGCAAAAGAGTGTGCTGGCGGAGGTGTCACTGTCGAAGCAAACCTTACAAAAGAGCATCGTGACCTTCAAGTTGCAGCATTGACCGCAAATCCAGCGCAATATACTGCAGCAATTGTAGCCAATAGCTCGATTGTGCCTTTGATGAATGACGGCTTAATCCGTCCACTTGATGACTTGGTCGCGAAGCATGGCGGCGCGCTTCAGCCTCACCAACTTATTACAATCGATGGTAAGATCATGGCCGTCGCTTTCATGGCAAATGCGCAGCACCTATTCTATCGTTCCGATATTCTAGAAGCAGCGGGTGTGGGTGTTCCATCAACTTATGCAGACGTTGTGGCAGCGGCAAAAGCAATTGAAGCCGCAGGAATTATGGATAACCCTGTCGCGCTAAATACCAAAACAGGTTGGAACTTGGGCGAAGAATTTGTGAATATGTACATGGGCACAGGCGCAGATTTCTTTAAGCCTGGGTCGGCAGAAGTCAGCATCAACAATGAAAATGGTGTAGCAGCTTTGAACATGTTAAAGGACCTTGTTGATGTTTCCAGCCCGGACTTTTTGACATTTGACTCAAACGCAACGCAGGCACTTTGGGAAGGTGGCCAACTTGCGCTTGCGACAATGTGGGGTTCACGTGGTGGTGGCATCCTAGACGATGAAGGATCAAGCGCAGACGTAGTGAATTCAACAGTTTTGACCGGCGCACCAACACTGATGGGCGACAACGTTGCCTCTACACTTTGGTGGGACGGCTTCACAATTTCAGCAAACATTTCAGATGAAGATGCTGAAGCTACGTTCGTGGCTCTGATGAACGGTGTTAGCGATGATGTGATCAAGGCTAATAATGACGCCGCCGTTTGGTTGAGCGCTGCTTACACAGCAGGTCCTGCGTCAGCAGGCGTTGCCGCAACTGCGGCTGCAGGTGCAAACCCTTATCCGATGCTTCCATTCATGGGACTTTTGCACGGAGCTTTGGGAGCAGAGCTATCTGACTTCTTACAAGGCAATGAAAGTGCAGAGCAAGCACTATCGGATGTCGAAGCGGCATACACGGCAGCTGCAAAAGAAAAAGGGTTCCTTAACTAAAGCAAGGAACACGCAGGGCCCTGCATTGGGCCCTGCGGATACGAACACGAGAAAGCTGCATATGTCTCACAGAACATTCTTTTGGTTTATTCTACCATCCCTTCTCGCAATGTTTGTGTTCATTGCGATGCCGCTTGTGTCGGTGGTGTTTCAATCGCTTTACATCGAACACGAACAGGTTATGCGCGTTACAAAAAATTGTGGGCCATTTGGGTGTAAAGAAGAAGTAAGCGTTGACTATGAAGCAACGCAACAACTTCGCGATCAAAATCCTCTCGGACAGTTTAACGGATTGGGCACTTATTTGGACCGTGACCATTTGGCAGCCTCGGAAGTCGGAGAAGCATGGACATCTTCGACGTCACTCGGAGAGTTTTCCACCAAGCTTTACAATCTCCCGTTTTACCGCTCTTTGGCGTTCACGCTGGCCTATACATTCATTGTAACGCCATTCGTGATTATTCTGGGTTTGTTAATTGCGCTGGGTGTGAATCGTCTCACGCCGGTTCTCAAAGGGCCAACGATTTTTTTGTCACTTTTACCTATGATCGTGACTCCCCTCATCGGGTCATTAATCCTGTTTTGGATGATCGACGCACAGGGCATTATTGGCAAATCCCTTCAACTTTTATTCGATGACAAGGAATTGTCACTCAAGGCTTCACCAACGCTCACATGGTTGACTTTAATGATTTATGGAATTTGGCACTCTGCACCATTTGCATTTGTCGTCTTTTATGCAGGTCTGCAAACTGTTAACGCTGATGCATTAGAAGCAGCGATGATAGACGGCGCTAGCCGTCTGCAACGTGTACGGTATGTTGTCATTCCACACCTAAAGCCATTGTTTATATTCGTCGCTTTGATCCAACTAATGGATAATTTTCGCGTGTTTGAGCCGATTGTGGGGTTCTCTGCCGAAGCGAATGCATCTTCGTTATCCTACGCAATTTATTCCGACCTTAAAGGTGACGTTATACAGTTTAATTCCGCCGCTGCGACCTCTGTGCTGACGATTGTAGGTGTCGCAATTCTGTTAGCGCCTGTACTTCGGAAAACTTGGCGTGATTTTCAACAAAAGGTGGTGTGATGTCCAGCAAAGCGCAATCAGCTCCTAAATCCTTGGTAATTATTTCCTCTGCAATGGTATTGGTTTGGATCGTTTTAGCGGCATTTCCTTTTTTTTGGACCCTTTGGGGATCATTTAAAGTGCAAGGCGATTTTTTTTCAAAAGCAGATTGGCGCTACGCACTAACTGGAACGCGTACAATAATCGAAACCGGGGGGGCCTTCACAAATAATGGATATGAAGGTGCTTGGATCCAAGAAGCTTTCTGGCGTAACGCGTTCAACACTCTGATCGTGGTGTTTTTCACAGTCGTCATTTCACTTACTTTCGGAACTTTAGGCGGCTATGCGCTCGCGCGGTCAGGGCACTCCTATGCGTTCTGGCTTTTGATGATTGCATTGGTCTTTCGAGCAATGCCGCACATCACGCTGGTCTCAGGGTATCTATTACCATTCTTTGAGTGGAATTTATGGGGGCATCTTCCAACGACAATTATTGTACTCGTCGCAATTAACCAGCCGTTCACATTGTGGATGTTACATTCATTTTTCTTAAACATACCAAAAGATTTGGACGAAAGCGCCAAGGTTGACGGTTGCACACAATTCCAAGCCTTTCGATTGGTGATCATACCAGTCATGTGGCCCGGCGTTATCACCACGGGACTGTTTAGCTTCTTGTTAGCATATAATGACTTTGCGGTAACGACGATGCTACTAAGCCAAGAAAACCAGACGATGGTGCCGCGTATTGCGGCATTTTTGGGCACCACATTTGAACAAGGGAATGTAATGTTTGCCGTGGCTGCAGTTGTCTCGGCGACTGCCCCATTGTTTGTTTTGGTTATGTTCTTCCAGCGCCAAATCGTAAGTGGCCTTACCGCAGGCGCAGTCAAAGGTTAATGTGCTCGCTTACGCATATAACCTCGTCTACCGGATGGGGAGGAATGCCATGACCAGTGATTTCATTATCGTTGGTGCGGGATCTGCAGGATGTGTTATGGCAAGTGAGCTGATCCGTCGTCAGGCAGGATCTGTTTGCGTGCTTGAGGCAGGACCAAGCGAACGCCACCCGCTTGTGTCCATTCCATTTGGTCTTGTTTGGTTGATGGGATCAACGCGGGATTGGCGTTTCAAAACCGTTCCACAAAAAAACGCAGGCAATCGCGAAATCAATATTCCCCGCGGGAAAATGGTGGGCGGATCAGGGTCCATCAATTCAATGGTTTGGTTTCGTGGACGTATTGCCGATTTCGACAGTTGGGATGTTGCGGGTTGGCGTGGGGCAGATGTTTCGCCCGCCTTTGACGCGCTTGAGGCCGCGATTAAACCCAAACGTTTTGATCGCGCGCATCCCTTGTCCCAAGCGGTTCAGGGTATGGTTGGGGCAAACACCCCCTCCCCTGATTGCGAAAGTTCGGGACTGTTTCAACACAACATGATCCGCAACAAACGTCATTCTTCTGCAACCGCATACCTGCGGCGCACAAAGCACTTGAAAATCCTGACGGGGGCGCATGTGGATCGCCTGATTTGGACAGGCGATCGCGCGGCAGGTGTGGTTTTGGTGGATGGGCGTGAATTACGCGCGAATAAGGGCGTGGTGTTGTGTGCCGGCACAATTGCCTCGCCTGCGATCTTAATGCGTTCGGGTCTTGGTGATCAATCTGATCTGGCGGCCTTAAACATTGATGTGCGCCTTAACATGCCCGAAATCGGTCAGAACCTGCATGATCATCCCGGGATTGGCCTGCATTTCCAAGGACGCGGGACAGGCCACGGATTGGAAGTGCGGCAATGGGGGAAATGGGCGCTGAGCCCGTTGAATTATAGGCTGTTCGGACGCGGTCCCCTCGCCTCCTCTACATGCGAGGCAGGTGCATTTTTCAATGCCCGTGGGAACAGCGCGACACCAGACGTTCAAACCCATTTCATCCCATTTTACCTGGCGGCCTCTGGATCGCGGTATCAAATGAAATCAGGCTATTTCGCGGATGTCTGTTTGTGTCATCCCAAATCACGGGGATCGCTGCGTCTGGCTTCGGCAAATGCAAATGCCGCACCGCATATCGATCTGGGACTGTTCAATCAAGAAAGTGATTTGGACACGATGGTGCATGGGGTTACGCGTTTGCGTAAACTGCTGCACGAAACAGATTTTGGTACGCGCCGTGGGGTGGAATTTGCGCCGGGCGAGGATGTCATTGGCGCAGAATTAAAAACCTATATACGCAACCATGCAGGCACCGCCTATCACCCCGTTGGGACATTGCGCCTTGGCGGACCTGTCACACCACAGTTGCGCGTAAAACATACTGACCGGCTTTGGGTCGCTGATGCCAGCATCATGCCCCAAGTCACTTCTGCAAACACAAACGCACCTTCGATGATGATCGGATGGAAAGGTGCCGAATTTATCGCAAGAGAGGTTGAATGAAGGGATCACGCCCAGAACAGGCCGTTTTAACCCGTGACACAGATATGTCTAAAACGGACGAAACACGCCGTGTTATCGAAACCATGGTGGATGGTTTGAACGATCATCGCATCGACGATATCGGGGAATTCTTTTCCCAAGGGTTTCGTTGGATGGGAAATCAAGGCTGCGGCACCAAAACGGGCCTACAGGAATTTCAGGATAATTGGCAGCGCCCATTTCAAGCGGCCTTTTCAGACAAGGTCTGTATCGACGAAGCACGCCTTTATATGGGTGAATGGGCCGCGGCCTTTGGACGCCAAGAGGCGACGCATAGCGGCGAGTTCCTGGGAATTGCGCCCACGGGCAAACGTATTGAAATCCGTTACATGGATTTTTGGAAAGTCGTCGACGGTAAGATTGTCGACAATTGGGTAAACGTCGATTTCGCCCATGTGGCGGCGCAACTTGGCGTGGATTTGTTTAATGGACAGGGCTGGGAGGCCTATGATCGCGGCGAAAAAACCGCCCCACGTCCAGATCAGAAAGGTGAGTAAGATGGCAGTACAATACCTACATAAATCAAAACCAGAGTCTGAAAAGGCAGCAGAAGACGCCAAGGTGCGCGCCGTTGTTGAAGCAACGTTGGGCGATATCGAGGCGCGCGGCGATGCCGCAGTTCGCGAACTGAGCGAAAAGTTTGACAACTATTCTCCAACCTCCTTCCGCCTGAGCGAAAGCGAAATTCAGGCAGCCATGCAGCGTGTTTCAACGCGCGATATGGAGGATATCAAATTTGCGCAGAAACAAATCCGCAACTTTGCCGAGGCCCAGCGCGCATCCATGACCGATGTCGAGGTTGAAACAATGCCGGGTGTCATTCTGGGACACCGCAACATTCCCGTGCAATCGGTTGGATGCTACGTGCCAGGCGGGAAATTCCCAATGGTGGCATCGGCGCATATGTCGGTTCTGACAGCATCTGTCGCGGGTGTGCCGCGCATCATCGCATCGGCCCCGCCCGTAAATGGCGAACCACACCCTGCCATCGTTGCGGCGATGCATATGGGGGGCGCACATGAAATTTATGTCATGGGCGGTATTCAGGCGGTGGGCGCGATGGCCATTGGCACAGAAACCATTGATCCCGCGCATATGTTGGTGGGTCCCGGAAACGCATTTGTGGCCGAGGCGAAACGCCAACTATATGGACGAGTGGGGATTGACCTGTTTGCGGGGCCAACGGAAACCATGGTCATTGCGGATGATACGGTGGATGCAGAGCTCTGTGCAACCGACCTGTTGGGCCAAGCGGAACACGGATATAACTCGCCCGCGGCGATGATCACCTGTAGCGAAAAATTGGCCCGCGCCACATTAGAGGAAATTGAACGCATCCTTTCAATCCTGCCCACATCGGAAACGGCGCGCATCAGTTGGGAAAATTATGGCGACATGATCCTATGTGACAGCCATGAAGAGATGTTGGCCGTCGCCAATGACATGGCCTATGAACACGTGCAAATCATGACTGATCGCGATGATTGGTATTTGGAAAATATGCATTCCTATGGTGCGCTGTTCCTTGGGCCGCGCACGAATGTGGCCAATGGGGACAAGGTGATTGGCACCAACCATACACTGCCCACGAAAAAGGCGGGGCGTTATACAGGCGGCCTTTGGGTTGGCAAATTCCTAAAAACCCACAGCTATCAGCGCATCGAAACAGATGAGGCGGCAACATTGGTTGGGGAATATGGGTCTCGCCTCTGTATGTTAGAGGGCTTTGTGGGTCACGCGGAACAATGCAACGTGCGTGTGCGCCGATATGGCGGCAAAAATATCCCCTATGGTGAGGCTGCAGAGTGAGTGAGTTGAACCAACGCAATAAACACACCGCAATCGCGTTTTGGGGTGCCCTTGATCGGGCCTCTAAAACGCCTGCGGATATCCAATCGTTCCTTGCGGACGATCTGCGTTGGGATGGCTTTGCGCCTTTTGTTGATACACGAACCGCGGCGGATTATGACGCGACCTTTGTCACCCCCTTTTACGGTGCCTTTGATCAAGTTCACCGTGAAACGCATATCTTGATGGGCGGCGTTTCGGATGGACGTGCGGATGGGGGAACAGATGGCCGTTATTGGGTTGGTGGCACCGGATATCTGCATGCAAAACAAATTGCGGACCTTGGTGTTATCCCCGCCCGTAACATGCCACTGCGCCTGCGGTGGGGCGAATTTTTGGAATTTGATGAGGACGGCAAAATCACTCGTATTCAGACGATCATTGATGTGATTGATTGGCTGGAACAGGTCAACCTTTCCCCCCTGCCAAAACCCACAGGGGCGGCGCATGTTTACCCTGCACCAACGGGTTGCGATGGGTGTTTGATCACCGAACAGGATGCGGAACAATCGGATAAACTGCGCGACTATGCACGGGATTTCATTTTTGGGGGATTAAACGGATTTGATCAATCTGATCTGAAATCCATGGGCATGGCTGATTATTTTCATCCCAATCTGAAATGGTATGGACCGGGTGGCATTGGAGCCTGTTTGTCGTTCAAAGAGTTTGAAGATTTACACCAGCGTCCTTGGTTGATTGCATTTCCCGACCGCACGGTCGGTGATTTGGATAACCTGATCGCCGAGGGCACATTTGTCGGCGCATCCAGTATGCCGGGTGTCACGCTTACACACACAGGCCCCTATCTTGGGCACAGCGCAACACAGGCGCGATGTGGTGTGAATGGCCTTGATTTTTGGCGCGAAGAAAACGGCCAATTTGTCGAAAACTGGGTGTTTGTGGATATGATCCACCTGTTTCACCAGATGGGGATCGACCTGATGGAACGCGTAAAACATATGGCGGGAAACTAACATGACCTGTGTGCACACGGAAAACAACGCGGTAATCCATATGCCTGATTGGGCGCATAAAATTAACGAGGTCTGATCTGTAGCATGGTGGAACGGGTGACATCACTAGAGGTGGCAAAACGCGCAGGTGTATCGCAGTCTGCGGTCAGTCGCGTTTACACCCCCGGTGCATCCGTTTCGGCCAAGACAGCCGAAAAGGTGAAAAGCGCCGCAGCGGAATTGGGGTATCGCCCAAACGTGTTGGCCCGCGCAATGGTGTCAGGCAAAAGTCGGATCATTGGCTTGGTCGTGGCCTATTTGGAAAACTATTTTTATCCTGAAGCCTTGGAAAAACTGTCCAACGCCCTGCAGGAACGCGGGTACCACGTTTTGATTTTCATGGCCTCGCAAACAGCGGGCAACATCAGTTCAGTTGTGGATGAAATCTTGGATTATCAGGTGGACGGCATTGTCATGGCCTCTGTCGCGCTTAGTTCCGAAGTGGGCTCACGCTGTCAGGCGGCGGGCGTGCCCGTTGTCTTATTCAACCGATCACAAGACATGGATGACATATCCTCGGTCACCTCTGACAATTTTGAAGGTGGGCGCAAGGTGGCGCACCTGCTGTGTGATCTGGGACATGAACGCATCGGGTACATCGCAGGATGGGAAGGTGCGTCAACCCAACGAGATCGCGAGGCAGGGTTCCTTGCAGGGCTCAGAGCCCACAACAAAACACTCTATGCGCGCGAGGTGGGCGATTTTCATGCAGATCGCACAAAAACAGCAACGCTTGCCATGTTTGACAAACCTGCAAATGAACGACCCGATGCCGTATTCGTGGCCAATGATCACATGGCCTTTGTCGTGATGGATATTTTGCGCCACGATCTGGGGCTGCGAGTGCCCGAGGATATATCCGTTGTTGGATATGATGATGTGCCCCCTGCTGCATGGCGATCCTATGATCTAACGACTGTCAGGCAGCGTGCAAATCTGATGGTTGAACAGACCGTCGCAACAATTTTGGATCACATCGAACATCCAAATCAAATGAGCCCGAAAAAGATACAAATCGACAGCCCGTTGATCATTCGATCCTCGACAAGGCAAGAGCGAAAATAGGAGACGACAGATGAGAGGTTTCAGCAACAAATTCAGCGATTTTCCCGACTATATTATCGGGATCACCAAAGAGATTTGGGAAGATCGCGGAATTGCCACCCTGCACGACTATTACGCGCCTGATATCATTGTGCGCTCGCCTTCATCCGTGGTTGTGGGAAACCAAAATGTGATTGGGGCCACTATGGCAACGCTGGCGGAATTCCCCGATCGCACCCTATTTGGCGAGGATGTGATTTGGTCGGGCACGCCCGAGGACGGCATGCTCAGCTCGCACCGTTTGCATTCAACGGCGACCCACGCAAATCCGGGTGTTTATGGCGCACCCACAGGCAAGAAACTGCATTATCGCATCATTGCAGATTGCCACGCAAAAAATAACCAAATCGATGATGAATGGTTGATCCGTGATCAGGGCGCGATTGTACGCCAATTGGGGATTGATCCGCGTGACTATGCCCGCGACCTGATTGAACGCGAAGGCGGTTTTGAAAACTGTGTTACCCCTTACACGCCTGCAAATGACGTTGTTGGCCCGTACAAAGGCACAGGAAACGACAATGAATGGGGTCAACGGTTCGCGGACATCGTCACGCGTATGATGAACGCGGATTTCACCGTGATCCCCAACGAATATGATCGCGCCGCAAATTTGGAATATGCAGGCGGCATTAGCACCCTGTCCCATAACGGCGCTGATCAATTCTGGATGGGGCTGCGCGCAGCCTTTCCAAACGCGAAATTCAAAATCCAACACCAAATCGGGCGCGATGATCCCGATATGCCACCACGTGCCGCACTGCGTTGGACACTCCATGGCAAACACGAGGGTTGGGGCAGCTTTGGCACACCCACAGGGGCCGAGGTATTCATCCTTGGGGCGAGCCACGCAGAATTTGGCGCCGTGATCGGTGGCCAACCCAAATTGCGCCGTGAATGGACCCTGTTTGATGAAACAGCGGTGTGGAAACAAATCCTTCTAAAAACGGGCGGCTAAGACCCAAAACAAAACGCATGGAGATTAAGGGGAACGACAAATGACAATAAATTCAATGGACGGACGTATTGTTCGCTACGGCGAATTGAAACCCTGCAAAACCGCATTCATCGACGCCCACACACCGGGCAGCGATCAAAAGGAAAACTTTACGATTATAGGCGGCGGCGTGTCGGAAAGTGCCGATCAACATGTGCATATTTCGATCCCCCATGGATTCAACATTGGCGCGGCGGGTCAGCCCCCGAAATGCCGAAACTCGCTTCATGATCACAACACGGCCGAGGTGTTCTTTGTCCTTTCAGGCCGCTGGCGATTTTTCTGGGGGCGCAATGGGAACGCGGGCGAAGTGACACTGGAACAGGGGGATATTTTCAACATCCCCACGGGGATTTTTCGTGGGTTTGAAAACATCGGCACCGATTATGGGATGATCATGGCGATCCTTGGCGGGGATGATGCAGGGGGCGGCGTACATTGGGCCCCACAAGTGATCGAGGATGCCGCCGATCATGGTTTGATCCTGGGTGAAAACGGCAAACTTTACGATACGAAAAAAGGCGAGTCCCTGCCAGATGACGTAAACCCCATGCCCATGATGGGACAAAGTGATTTGGCAAAACGCGGCGAACCCACAACGGCAGATGTGTTGCCCAACCACGTTGCACGGTACTGGGACATGGTCGCCTATGCCGATCGCGCACCTGTCACAGTGATTGGCGAAACGGGATTGTTGCGCGACAAACCAGGGTTTGAGGTTCAATTCATGACGCGCACCTCATGCCTGAACGATGCAGTATCACATGATCTTCCTTCGGTCCTGATGCCCGTGCGCGGTCATTGGAAAATCAGCTGGGACAGTGGGGAAACCACACTGGCACCAGGCGATACCATGTCCATCCCCGAAGGCATGCAACACACTGTAACACCATCCATGACAGGCGAAGCCGCATTATATCGCGTTCTTGCCACCCAAGATCCCGCGGGATTAACATGGATCCCAAAGTCATAAACGCAGGAGAGAGTGAATGAGCAAGATCCTAACAACCCACGTAGGCAGCCTACCCCGCACGCAAGAGGTGGTTGATTTCATCTTTGCCCGCGAAAAAGAGCAACCCTATGATCAGGCGGCTTTTGATGCCTGCATGACATCGGCAGTTTCTGAAACAGTACGCCGTCAGGTTGAGGCAGGCGTTGATATTGTCAGCGACGGTGAAACCTCAAAGATTAGCTATGCGACCTATGTCAAAGATCGCTACGCAGGATTTGACGGGGACAGCCCGCGCAACGCACCCGCAGATTTGAAACAATTTCCAACGTTCCTGCAACGTTTGGCTGATGATGGGGGCACACCAACCTATGCCAGACCAATGTGTGTGGGTGAGGTTAAATCCAAGGGCCAAGGCGAATTAGAAAAGGACATCGCAAACCTAAAATCTGCGATGGCAGAACATGGTGTGGAACGCGGGTTTATGAACGCGGCCTCACCCGGTGTGATTTCCTTATTCCTGCAAAATGATTTTTATCCAAAACGTGAGGCCTATCTTGAGGCGCTTGCCAACGCGATGAAGGCCGAATACGAAACCATCGTTGCATCAGGGTTGGATTTACAACTGGACTGTCCTGATCTGGCGCTCTCACGCCATATGCTGTTCAATTATTTGTCTGATGATGAATTCATTAAAATCGCCAATTCTCATGTCGAGGCGTTGAACTATGCCCTCTCTGATGTGCCTGTGGAAAAGGTGCGCGTGCATATCTGCTGGGGTAATTACGAAGGCCCGCATGTCTGTGACATCCCAATGTCCAAGATGTTTGATACACTGATGTCAACCAAGGCACGCTATGTTTTGTTTGAAACCTCAAATCCGCGTCACGGACATGAGTGGAGCGTTTTCAAAGATCGCAAAAACGATATTCCAGAGGATAAGGTCTTGGTGCCGGGCGTTGTGGACACAACAACAAACTTTGTCGAACACCCCGATCTGGTCGCCCAGCGCGTTGATCGTTTTGTCGATATCGTGGGCGCAGACCGTGTGATCGCGGGGTCCGATTGTGGTTTTGGCACTTTTGCAGGCTTTGGCGCGGTTGATCCCGAAATCGCCTATGCAAAACTCAGCAGCCTCTCACAAGGTGCTGCGAAAAGCGGCGCATAGAACGCACCAAAATGCCAACGGAGCATGACAAACAAAACAGCCCGCGTGCTAGGGGCGGGGCAAATCCCAATTCGGCATAAGTGACGGCAGTTGCACCGTCGATATTCATCGGAATGACCGTGCACTTTTTACCAAAATCGTTATGGCATCGGTGCCATCAAGTCATAGAAAGATTCGCGTCAAGATTTTTCATCAAAATATCAGTAGAGATTAAGTTGTCCTGCGTCACTTGCGATCTTGCCAATTGCGAAAGTTTCAAGGTAATGGGAGCGCATGTTTACAGTAGCCGCACTCTATCACTTCACCCGTTTTGACGATCCCGCAGGAATGCAGGGACCTCTGCAACAAAAATGCAATGAGCTGGGAATTACAGGTTCTCTGCTGCTGGCCAAAGAAGGCATAAACGGCACAATTGCTGGATCAAGGGCGGAAATAGACGCCATTCTTGCGCACCTGAGAGGCCTGCCCGGATGCAACGATTTGGAATACAAAGAAAGCACAGCAAGTCTACCGCCTTTTCCGCGGATGAAGGTTAAACTGAAAAAAGAAATTGTCACGATGGGCCAGCCCGATGTGGACCCCAAAGCACGCGTGGGCCATTACGTGGAAGCACAGGACTGGAACGCATTAATTTCA
>Ga0255762_10002216_pt1 | contig 16010 bp, 17 predicted proteins | sample 101ome_16_FD_179962 | JGI IMG/M metagenome (GOLD analysis project Ga0255762, IMG submission 179962) | Coastal salt marsh microbial communities from the Groves Creek Marsh, Skidaway Island, Georgia - 101401AT metaG (version 2) | ecosystem: Environmental > Aquatic > Marine > Intertidal zone >...
TCGCTGGGCAGTCAACTATTTCCGCTTTCGAAAAGTAATGAGTAAGTGGAAAAAACCGGCTAGTTTTGACACCAACATGGTGGTTATCGGTGCAGGCTCAGCGGGGCTCGTCACTTCTTATATCGCTGCACTGGTCAAGGCCAGGGTCACGCTGGTAGAGAAGCAGAAAATGGGAGGAGACTGCCTGAATACAGGCTGCGTACCCAGCAAGGCTCTGCTGCGCAGCGCCTCGGTCAGTCATCTGTTTACCCGGGCAGATGAATTTGGCCTGGTGGAGGCAAGCGCAAAAACAGATTTCAAAAAAGTCATGGCCAGAGTCAGGCAGGCCATTGCTGCTATAGAACCTCATGATTCGGTTGAACGTTATTCTCAACTCGGTGTTGATTGTCTCGAGGGGGAGGCTAGGATTGTTTCCCCTTATAAAGTGGAGGTGAGCGGGAACGAAATCAGTACGCGCAATATTGTTATCGCGACGGGTGCGAGACCACTGGTTCCTGATATACCGGGAATTCACGATATTCAATTCATGACTTCGGACTCAATCTGGGAGCTCGAGGAATTGCCCGAGAAACTGCTGGTTGCAGGAGGTGGTCCTATCGGCTGTGAACTGGCGCAGGCCTTTTCGCGGCTGGGCTCCAGTGTCACCATAGTGCAGAAGGCTACACACCTGCTGCCGCGTGAAGACCAGGAAGTGTCAGAATTTGTAGAGGCCAGCTTTCGTCGTGAAGATATTAAAGTGCTCACCACGCATGAATTGAAATCATTCCATGCAGAAAATGGTGAACACCATGCCATTGCCACCCATGACGGCCGGGAAACAAAATTGTCTTTCAGCCACGTGCTGATTGCCCTGGGCAGAAAAGCCAATACAGAAAACCTGGGGCTGAAGTCGCTCGGCATCCGCTTGAATCCCAGCGGCACTATTCATGTAAACGAGTTCCTCCAGGCCACTTATCCGAATATTTTTGCCTGTGGTGATGTGGCAGGGCCCTACCAGTTCACGCACATGTCATCACACCAGGCATGGTTTGCTGCCATTAACGGCCTCTTTGGTTCGTTCAGGAAATTCCGCGTCAATTACAACGTAGTCCCTTGGGCAACTTTTACCGATCCAGAAGTCGGCAGGGTTGGCTTGAACGAAAAGGAAGCCTTACTGAAGGATATTCCTTTCGAGGTGACTCACTATGACATTAATGATCTAGACAGGGCAATTGCAGACAGCGAAGCCCGTGGCTTTGTAAAGGTGTTAACAGTCCCCGGCAAAGACAGGATCCTGGGTGCAACGATCGTTGGCTATCACGCTGGCGAGCTGATCAACGAGTTCATCCTGGCGATGACTCACAATCTGGGACTAAAAAAAATCATGGGAACGATTCACATCTATCCCACGCTGTCGGAAAGCGGCAAATTTGCCGCAGGTGAATGGCGCAAAAAGCATGCGCCCCAGTGGCTAAATTCCTACCTGGAACGGTTTCACCGCTGGAAGAGAAGCTAAAAGTGGGCCAGACCCTAATTCACAATTTCAAGCAGCTGATCTTCCAGCGCAAACCGAATGGCGAGTGCGTTATCCAGCTTTTCCAGATCCTTTGGCAAGGCTTCGTCCTCTGAACTGTGTACAAGCTCATCCTTGTACTTTTCATTAAATGAAAGCGCAAGGTTAGTTGTGGTCTCTATGCTATGGTAGATCTCTTCGAGTAATTTGCGATTGGCTTCCAGCACTTCAGTACTTTCATGCAGTAGTGTTTCATACACTTCAAAGTGCCCAGCTGAAATGTAATACATCAGGAATTCACAAAACTCCTCGATAGGAATATCCTGATCCTTGATCTGCAGGGCATGGTCAGAGTAAAGAGATTCTTCCAGGTCGTCGTTAAGAGCACTGCGCTTCTGCTTCCAGCGGCTGATGATGCCTTCAATTTCCTGGCGCCGGGCGGCAGTGAAATTACTTGCGTACCGCCTGGTAGATACAGACCGCGGCCAGGCCCACAAATCCGACCAGGCTCCATTGGGGAATGCTCATGCCGATAACCGGATCCTGCCACGCAATTTCCGCGCAATTGCCGTCTCCCGTCAGCATCACGGCCAGCACATCTTTCAGCGGGAACATTTCAATCATGTAGCTTACGCTGGGTCCACAGGCTGGTACCTCGTCCTTGGGCAGGTGCTGCAGGTAAATCTGGCGAATGGCAAAACCGCCGCCACCGGCGGCCAGCAGGGCAGTGAGCCCACCATAGATAACCTTGCCCCTGGCGACCGGGTTATGAATAAAGGCCACAAGAGAGACAATCCCGGTTGCCAGGAAAAACACGCGCTGCATGATACAGAGCGGGCAGGGCTCAAGCATCATGACATGCTCCATGTACATTGCTATTCCCAGCAGTGAGACACAAAACAGGAATATATAAAGGTATATCAGGCGGGTTCGCAGTAACTGATTGATTGTCGGGTTCATCTTCTTTTTTTGCTGTTTCCTTTGGTTCAGGAGTTATTCATTATTACCAGGTAAGACTCAAAGTCCATATCTTCGGCATTTTCTATGACCTGTCTGTCTTGATTGGATTTTGCAGACATTTCTTTCATCGCTGTCATAACTTTTTCATCCAGGTCCAGCGACCTAAAGTAATCGCTGTTTGCCAGCGACTGGTTCATGGCAAAGGTAAAATAGGGAGTTTTGAGATCATCCATGCGCTCGATTACCCTAGCAGAGGGGGTCAGCGCGCTGTTTTTTACCTTTTCCAGCTGTGCATCGGTTGCCCTGGAATGGCTATCATCCTGGTGAACCTCATCGAGCAGCCCTGCAATCTGGCGTGTTTCCTCGAGTATTTCAGTAGCCCAGTCTAACAGAGGAATTGAACGTCCTTTTTCGACGAGCTCTAAGCCGGGCTCCCGGCCGCGGTTGATCACGGTTTTCAGGTTACCCTCAATTTCCCTGTACTCAGCTTCTTCAGATGATGGACTGCTGCGCAGCAGACAGAACAGAAGAAAACTGTTGAGAAACTGGATCTGCTCCTCATCTATACCGACAGGTAGGAATGGATTGAGGTCGAGACACCTGACTTCTATGTATTCAACGCCGTCTTCCTTCAGCACATTTACCGGTCGTTTTCCGGAGGGAGCCTCACGCTTGGGACGTATGGTGCTGTAAAACTCGTTTTCAATTTGCAGAATGCTGTCGTTGAGCTGTTTGAATTCGCCGTTTTCCGGGGCAAATTTTGTGTAGGGCGCATAGGGGGTCTTGATGGCGCTGGTCAGGTCATGGGCATATTCATCAAGGTTGTTGTAGCTGATGGTTAGGTCCGCCTGGGCGTTGCTGGTGTAACCAAGATCGCCCATTCGCAGGCAAGTACCGTAGGGCTGGTAGAGCGTTCCCTGGTCATAGGCTTCGAGACCGTGATTGGGCCTGTCCCTTAAAAAACTTTTGCAGACTGCAGGAGAGGCACCAAACAGGTACAGCAGCAGCCAGGAATAGCGGCGGAAATTCCTAATGAGATTAAAATACTGCTCCGTCTTGAAGTCCCTGAGGCTGATGTCTGTGCCGACGAGATCTTTATAAAGCGTCCAGAAGCTGTCTGGCAGTGAAAAATTAAAGTGTATGCCGGAAATTGTTTGCATGGCCCTGCCATAACGATAGCTGAGGCCCATCCTGTAGAGCGTTTTTAGTTTTCCTACGTTGGACGTCCCATACTGCGCCAGTGGAATAAGGTCATCATCATCCAGAACGCAGGGCATGCTGGATGTCCAGATAAGCTCTTCACGGTCCAACTGGGTAAACATGAAGGTATGCAGGTCAGAAAGAAAGCTCAGGCTTTCCTCGGGTGAGTGAAAAACCGGTGTGATGAATTCCAGTAGAGCCTCGGAAAAGTCAGTAGTGATGCTTGGGTGTGTCAGAGGTGAGCCCAGTCCATATGGATGAGGCGTCTGTGCGATATGTCCATCCGGGTCTATGCGCAGGCTTTCCTTTTCTATGCCGTGACCGATCTTCTTGAGACAGTTTGTTTCTGAAGAATCAGCGAGTTGGCTCAGGCGTTGCTTTAATTGTTTCGACAAAGCATGTTTCCCGAAAATCTTTAATTTTTATATGCATGGTTTAGCCAGTTCTAGACTGGCAAAAATCGCAGTAAATTATTGATAATATTAGATATTTACTGAAGAAAACACCCATGAAAAGCGGAGGCAGAGGATTATGCCACAGAAGAAGGCAACAGGATAATTACAATTGTGTAAGCTCTGCTGATTTTGGAGAGGCTGCGGCTACTTATCCTCGGCGCTTTTACGCTTGAAGCGGTGAATCTGGCGCCTGTCTTTTTTGGTTGGACGGCCTTCTGAAAATGGGTTTGCCGCGCGCAGACTTTTTCTTTTTTCTGCCTCGAGTTTTCGCTTTTCAGCACTCTCGCGAGTTTCCTCATAGAGCAGCGCGGCCTGGGGAGCACTACCGCGCTTATCTGAGAGTGCTTTTACGACAACGGTAAGTTCATCCCAGCCTTGACGGATCTGCAGCTCATAACCAACTTCTATTTCTCGACTGCTTTTGCTGCGACTGCCATTGCAGTGGACCTTGCCACCTTCTATCGCCTGTTTGGCTATCGAACGGGTTTTAAAAAACCGAGCAGCCCATAGCCACTTGTCCAGACGGACTTTCCCCTGAGCATCTTGGTTATCGGGAGCAGGCATTAGGCAACCATCAGTTCATTCAGGTGGACGATGCCGGGAAAGTGTGCGGGCTCCTTGGGTTCTTCTCTGGAGTCAGGGTGGAGAACATGAATGGTTTTTCCTATACCGCTGCGATGGGCACATTCCAGGACCGGGAGGCTGTCATCAACGAAAAGGGATCTCGCTAAATCTACTCCTTCACGTTCTACCAGCCGTTCCCAGAATCCATCGTTTTCCTTCGCGAGGTCGAATTCATGTGAGCTGATGGTTTCGTCCAGATAATGGTGCAGGCCGGAGGCCTCCAGCTTTATAGCCAGCGCTTTTGGGTGGGCGTTTGTTACCAGCATGACGCGTTTTTCCATCCCTTTCAGGTAAGCCAGGAACTCAGCGCAGTGAGGACGCATTTTGATGAGATGGCTGACTTCCCTTTTCAGTGCTTCAACATCCAGACTTAACTGCTCCGACCAGTGGTCAAGGCAGTACCAGAGCAGGCTGCCATAGGTGGCATTAGACAGAGTCCGAACCATATTAAAAGCTTCAGTTATCTCAATGTTCCGATGTGCGGCTACCTTCTGTGGCAGGTATTCAAGCCAGAAATAATTATCAAAGCTCAAGTCAAGCAAGGTGCCATCCATGTCGAGCAAAACCGTATCTATTGATGACCAGTTAACCATTTCTAGTGCGGGTAAGTAGTTCAGGGAAATTGCATTATAATGGAGTTAACCCTTTTATTACTTCAAGACTTTATGAATTATCAGGCGCTGCTTACTGAAGTAAATGCAATTGCCAGGCAGGCAGGTGCTGCCATCCTGGAGATCTACGGCAGGGAAGCTAAGCTTGATGTTACGACCAAGGAGAATGATTCTCCGCTAACGGAAGCCGATCTTGCGGCGCACCGTACTATAGTTGATGCACTGCAGGAACTGACCCCCGCACTTCCCATACTCTCTGAGGAATCCAAGGCGATTTCCTGGGAGCAGCGACAAAGCTGGCAAACCTATTGGCTGGTGGACCCACTTGATGGAACCAAGGAATTTATCAACCGGAACGGGGAATTCACCGTCAATATCGCCTTAATCGACAATGGCAGACCCGTACTGGGGGTTGTCTATGTGCCCGTACTGGATATCGGTTACACAGGCAGCCCTGAAGGGGCCTGGAAAGAGGAGAGCGGTAAGCGGGAAGCAATACAGACTGCTGCTATCCAGGAGGACCAGCATAAGGTCTCCGTTGTCGCCAGCCGCAGTCACAAAGGTGAGGATCTGGAAGCATGGCTCGAGAGAGCGGCAGAGAGATTTCCGCAAATGGAACTTCTAAGTATGGGTAGTTCCCTCAAAATTTGCCTGGTGGCGGAGGGCAAGGCGGATATCTATCCGCGCCTGGCACTGACTTCAGAGTGGGATACTGGCGCTGCACAGGCCATCCTGGAGGCTGCCGGCGGCCTTCTGACAGATGCCGATTTCAATATATACCGTTACAACCAGAAGGAAGATATTCTCAACCCGTTTTTCTTCGCGATTGGGGATAGGGCCTTCGATTGGCAATCTATCTAGGTGCAGCTGGCCGTTTTGCCTGAATGTCAGTCGTAAACTGGCACCATCCTGGGCTGCCCATCACGGGTGGGTTCCAATGTTCCCTCTTCCTTGTTAATGAAGTACCACTCGTCTCCCAGGTTTAAATGACGGTTGCCTTCGGCGCAGACATATTCCACCCAGAGTATATCTTGAGAAAAAGGGGTGTGACTGTAACGGCGCTGGACGGTCCATGGTCCGGTGAGGGCGTCATCAATTGTTGTGATCTTGTCTTCCAGCGTTTCTTCATCAATGCGGCGGAATTCCTCTAAGACAACGGTCTGGTTGTTGTCATGTGCAACGACGGCGGTTGAATCAAAAGAACGAGGTCCCTTGATAGCGCGGGTTTCTACGGAAAGCATGTCATAAACTCCGTCGTCATTTTCATCGTGCCACTGCCCGATTGAGTAGCCATTGAATTCAGGCAGCATGTAATCCGGCCAGTCTCTTCCATCAGTGAAGATTCTCCTGACAGCACTCTCCCAGTCAGCGAGGATGTAAGTCGTGTTCGGAGTAATAACCAATTCAAAGGGAAATGACATGGTCATCACTCTTGGCATTCCCGGCGGCAAACAGTTTGCCGGCGGGTCGCCTACCAGCATGCCCTGGTCTCTCTGACTCTGGAATTCTTCTCTCCTGGCCTGGTACTCAGGCGTCAGCGGTGGCGGACCGGCCACGGCATAACCTTCCGGCTCCCAGTTAAGACTGCCTATGCGTGACCATTGTCCGCTCCAGTCAGGATATTGAATGGCAGTCTCTTGGCCAGTTATTTCATTGCTCTGCGTGCAGGCAGTCTGGAGAAAAACAAGTACTGAGAAAAAAAACGTCCTGTTGAATATATTCATATTCTTGTTTCTTAATATTAGCGTTTAGAGGAGGGATCAAAAGCTGTGCCGTCAGGGTTGAATACTTCCCTGAAGTTGCCGCCGGGCGCACCGCTATGCAGTGGATTAAAACGCACCATGATTTCATCGCCGGGGACTAACGTATCCGGGCGCCATCCTCTGCGAAGCATTAATGACGTATTGGAGCCTTCAAGATTCCACGTCACCTCCTTGCCCTGGTCATCCTCTACGGATAAAAGAATAAAGACATGAGGATTGGTGAACTGCCATTCCACGACTTTGCCCGTAAGTTGAAGTGGGTTTTCTGCGTCGTAAATAGCCACAGAATGATGCGCAAAAATTTCAAGTGAAAATAGGTAAAGTAAAGTCGATAGAAAGACAGTGCCTAGCAGTTTTTCAATCATGATTTTCCCCTGATACAGGCAGAGTAATTAATGCCCTCAAGAATGTCATGAAAAAATATATTTGACCAGCCTAGTCAGCCCAAAAATTTTTTGAGGAAATGCGTGAGGAGAATTATGGTCTGTGCATGACTATCTTGGTGGCAAGCTCACAACTCTTCATCTCAATTTCGAGATCATTGCTGAAGTATGAGCCGTCCTCGGCAAAATTTTCGTCCATCCAGGTGTTGTAAGTGCCGAGCATTTCCTTCACATCACTGACAGCCAGGTCTGAGACCTGCTCAAGGTTCGGCTCAATTCCTGTTCGTTCCTTTTCTGAGTTCATTTCAATCATGATGCCGTTCTGGATGAGTCTCAGGGCCTGGTTTTCATAGCCCTGTGAAATCTCTGCTGATTCATTTGATGTTAACGCGGACAAGGTCATGTTCAGGGCTGTGCAGCGATTCATAACTTCAGCCATCTTGTCCGGGTCTGCGCTACCCATGCTGCCAAGCAGCAACTCCGCAACGGGTATCCAGTTGGGTTTCTGGGCGTTAACGTAGCAGGCAAACAGGCCAAGAAAAAATAGTGACAGGCACTTTAACTTGGAACGGTAGGGACTTGTCATATAGTGAGTCCTTTGATGTGGTAAGGATGGCATCACTGCCCAGAGCTATTCAAAACAGAGATTGGAAAAACAAGTCAAAGAATGATTACTGAAGGCCAGTGATTCTCTGATTTCACTGACCTTCAGCCTTAAGTGCCGGCCTATTAACGACCTGCAGCAGCCCACAGCTGGTCTTTGGTCTGCGGCTCTGCGCTGGCGTGGACATTGATGTAACGATCGAACTCGGTGACTCCCAGCTTGATCAGTGCCGGTACCAGGGCTTGAACATGGTCGTTACCCCGCTCACCAGGCTGAGGCAGAGAAAAGTCTCCCTGGAACAGCACTTTTTCTTCAGGGAAGAAAGCGACCAGCAGACCGTTCGAATGCGGTGCCGGGTAAATATGGTAGAGCTCCACCGTGTGGTCACCGTCAGTATAAGCAGCCTTCGTGCCTGTACCCTCAACCCAGACCTTCTGTGGGTTTCGCGCCAGTGCATCATTCAGGAGTGTACGGGGTGTGTTAAGTGCCCGTTCAAAAAACTCACGATTGTTTTCATGGGTGATGACAGTGGCCCCTTCAGCAACCACCACAGGCAGGCCTGCCGTATGATCAGAATGTGGATGGGTGTTCATGATGTAGCGAATCGGTTTGCCGGGAAACATACGATGAATTTCTTCTAGGTAAGCCGCCACTACTTCATGACTGGCACCGGCTTCAAACATCATGATGTGGTCTTCAAATTCGTATATCAGTGAATCGTAGCCGCCGGGACCAGTGTTAAAGCGGTAGAGGTCGTTGCCCAGATCTTCAACTGCAACAGTGAAATCACGACCACCGCCGAAACCACCGCCACCTCCGGATTCGGGTGCTGGAAGCAGGGAGGCAACATCGCTCATGTTGGCCTGGGCATTAACGACAGCTACCTCAAAAAAGGGCCACCCGCCCCGTGTTTGCTCTATTGCGGTGGGTGCAATAAATCCTCCAAAGTCACGCCAGCCGCTATAGCTGGCAACGATATGCATGTCACCCATGATGTTGTCTTCAAGCCATGTCTCGACACGCTCAAGAAGGTTTTCATCATTGATGTAGCCATTGACGACATAGTTTGCTCCTGAAGGAGCTATAACGGCAGGGCTCCAGCTCAACACGGTATAGGTTTTACCGTTGATGGTTCGGCGATTCGACGTTGTTTCACTTACAGAGGCGCCTTTCAGAAAGCCCCAGGGAGTAATGTAAAACTCAATTGACCCGCCCCATGATGATGAAAGGTCTGCCTGATCACTGGTGATGCTCTGGAAAAATGTGCCCGGGCTTATAGTGGTGGAGCCGCCTGGACCTATGTTCATGGTGTTGCCCTGGTGCCGCATGGCAGGGGAGTTAAGGTCCACAACTCTTTCGTAATCAGTGATGACCCGCATAGGATCATGGGTACCTTCGCATCTTCTGTCCGCGCCATTAGCGCCGCATTGCTGAAAGGCGACATATTTTGCTGAGCCGGTTAACAGCACCGATTGGGCATTGCCTAGTGCTGATATGGCATCAGCGATAACATCCTCGACGATTTGCGCGGACACCTGGTTAACAATGCCCGCTGTAAATATTACCAGTACCAGTTTTTTAAACACGCTGAACTCCCCCCTCGGTCTTCGCTTTATTCTTTATTGTACTTATACTCAGATCGACATCTTGAGTTGGTGATGGACGATATTACACTACATTAGATCTTTTAGAAGATGTTCATTGTCGTTTAGACAATGACATATTACCGGGGGGTAAGCATGAGAATCATCGTTGTCATCTTGGCATGTCTGCACATTCTGGATGTCTCAGCTCAACAGGTTGCTGATCCAGGCTTTCCCAGCAATGGCCGTGGCGCACCTTTGGTACCCGCCATCCCGGGGAGCCAGAGAACCCCTGCCGAGTTACTTGAAGCCTATCCTCCTGCGGAACTGGAGAACTATCCTGAGCAATACTGGATGGTGGGACCCTTCAGAATCGGGACATTGGGGGCCGGTGGTGTCGGCATGGGTATGATTCATGCAACCGCACTGGATGGCAGTGTTCCTGAGGGAATTGAGCCATTACCAGTTGACCTCTTTACCTCAAACGATTTCTACGCTGACCGGGAATTATGGAGTGACCCGCGATATTTTCGTTGCAACAGTTCTGAAGCAATCCAGGCCCAGTGGTCTGGATTGCTGATTGGAGACGATCCGCCAGCATCTGCTGCTTGGGGTTACTGTGACAGGGATTATCCAAGGGCGGCCATTGTAAGCCCTTATTCTTTTGCTAACGCCATGGATCACTACAACGTTCTCATGGAAGAAGCGAAATACCGTGGTGGTCCGACTCAACATACCTATGCCACGGTACCGTCTGACTGGAATGGCCGCTACGTGTGGCCGCGTGGCCAGAACTGGTATGCCGAACTTTTCTGGAGCCAGGTGCCTACCGTTCTTTCCTTAATGACCGAGGAATACCAGACTCGCTTTGTGCAGGAAGCCTATCACCATGGCAATACCAACGTAGCGCAATGGCCAGCACAGTTTTGCTGGCCAGAGGGTTTCATGCGCCGTTTTCATTACCATGGCGTGACCAACCAACCTCACCAGGTGCTGGTTACACCGGAACTGGTGCAGCTCCTTGCCGGTGATGCCAATAACTTTATTACCAATATTCATGTTGGCCGTGAATTCAATATGGAAGGCCTGGTGCCCAGGCTCGGTGCTGATGTGCCGCAGTGGTATGGGGAGACGATTGGTTTCTGGGACGAGGAAGTTCTCATCACCTGGACATCCAATATCCAGGGATGGAAGGTTCATGGCGGCATGGAGTTTTCAAGCAAGCTGCAGGTTATAGAAATATACACAGCGAATAGAAACCCAGAGGGCGAGATTTATGGCCTTAATCATGAAGCCGTTTTCTATGATCCGGAGGCCCTGGTAGAACCGATCAGGATAGTGCGCAATCTTGAAAAACAGAGCAGCCTGTTAGAGGGTGCGCCTTACCAGTTCATCGAATGTGTGCAATCGATTTTTAATCTAGAGGGGCAACCTACGCCTGCGGCTCCCGGGGAAACGATTAATGTTGTTGTTCCCGATATTTATGGTCGGCCATGGGCTGAGAACTGGAAGCGGTTCCATGAACAGGAAATGAAAAAACCCGATGAGGAAGAGGATATATTTTCTTTTGAATGAGGTTTTCAATTCATACAAGTAAATAAAGTCCTTATGCATCGCAAACGGCGAGTTTTCTTTCACCCACTGCGTCGTCAGGAAATGAAGCTCTTGGGCGGAATCATCCAAACAGCCTGTCTGGCTGTTTGGCGAACCAATTGCTGGCTCTCATCCTCGCCTTATGCAGACGCACAAAAAAAACCTCGCAATGCGAGGCTTTTGTTATTGGTGGTGCCCAGGGGCGGAATCGAACCACCGACACGAGGATTTTCAATCCTCTGCTCTACCGACTGAGCTACCTGGGCATGGCTGAAAAGTGCAAGGCGCGTATTAAACCGGAGGAGGGTATGCGAGTCAAGATTCAGGTGGAACGTATCCGTCTGCCTCGTCGGCATCCTCGTTATTGAAGAATTTCTCCATTTGTTCTGTAAGGTATTTTCGGTCATCCGGGTTGATCATCGAGAGGGCTCTCTCGTTGATCAGACGAACCTGCCTGGCTTGCCACTCTTTCCAGGCCTGCTTTGAGACATTTTGATATATCTCCTGTCCCTGCGTACCCGGGTAGGGTGGAACGGCAAGGCCTTCTAGTTCTTTCTGGTATTTTTTACAGAACACAATTCTCATATCGTGACTCTTTAACTCAGTATTTCAGATTTTTTGCGCCAGGGCGTCCAGCAGTTTTTTCACCGGGGCAGCAAGGCCAAGCTGGCCTGGGCTTTGAAGATCATACCAATGCCAACGACCTTTCTCCATGACGGCATCGGGAGACTTTTCCAGTGAGATCAGGACGGGGGTTATATCAAGGTGGTAGTGGCTGAAGGTATGCCGTATTGGCTGCCAGCGTTCCTCTTCAGCTTGCTTTTTTAGTCCATGCACAATGAGAAAAGAATCAGGCGAGGTGTTTACCGGAATTTCAGGCAGGCTCCAGAGCCCCCCCCAGATTCCACTGGGAGGTCTTTTCTCAAGTAACACGGAAGTGCTTTGCAGATTCTGAAGGACCAGCATGGTGGTTGCTTTTACCGGTAATTTCTTTTTGGGTTTTTTGTGAGGAAACTCAGTGGCTCGACCAGTCTTGAAAGCCTTGCAGCCGTCCTTTAACGGGCACAGTTCGCAAGCAGGATTGCTCTTGGAACAAAGGGAAGCGCCCAGGTCCATAATTGCCTGGTTAAACTCGGCAAAGTTTTCAGCCGGGGTAAATTTTTCTGCATGCTCCCAGAGCTTTTTATTAGTGGCGGGTTGGTCCGGCCAACCCTCCAAGCAGAGATATCTACAGAGTACACGTTTCACATTGCCGTCCAGTATGACGGCGTGTTTGTTCATGGAGGAGGCAATGATGCCGCCGGCCGTGGAGCGACCAATACCAGGCAGCGCGGTTAGTTCTTCAACTGTATCCGGAAACTGCCCTTTCATTTCGTGATGAATTATCTGTGCCGTTTTGTGCAGGTTCCGGGCTCTGGCGTAGTACCCCAGGCCGGTCCACTGATGCAGCACCTGGTCCTCCTCAGCCAGGGCGAGATCCTCAAGGCTGGGAAAGCGTGCCATGAATCTTTTGAAATAGGGAATGACAGTAGCGACCTGGGTCTGTTGCAGCATGATTTCGGAAACCCAGACTTTGTATGGCGTCTTGTCACTCTGCCAGGGCAGATCATGGCGACCGTGGTCTGCAAACCAGGACAATAGTTCTGAAGAAAAGGAATTGTTCATCGGGCTGCCAGTGTACCTGCCCGTATTAGTTTTTTCACATGCAAACCTAATGAGCGTATAATCCCGTCTTTCCTGTATTTGCCACCATACGGCGGCCTACTGAGGATACTATGACAGCGCGTACGGCGTCAGTTGAACGCAATACAAAAGAGACCCAGATTTCGGTTAGCCTGAATTTGGACGGCACTGGTGAATTTTCAATCTCATCGGGTTTGCCTTTCCTGGAGCATATGCTGGAGCAGGTGGCTCGTCATGGTCTTATCGATCTGGACATCAAGGCTGAGGGCGATCTTGAAATCGATGCTCACCACACAGTCGAGGACCTCGGTATCACCCTGGGCCAGGCCTTTGACAAGGCTCTGGATAAAACCGGCATTCGCCGTTATGGCCATGCTTATGTGCCCCTGGATGAAGCATTATCGAGGGTAGTCATAGACTTTTCAGGCAGGCCTGGGATGGAATACAACATTCCTTTCAAGCGCGGGACGGTAGGCGACTTTGATGTTGACCTCTTTTTTGAATTTTTCCAGGGCTTCGTCAATCACGCGAAGGTGACACTGCATATCGATAATATTCGCGGCAGTAATGCCCACCACCAGATTGAAACCGTTTTCAAGGCATTTGGTCGTGCTGTGAGGATGGCGGTTGAACTAGATCCTAGAATGGACGGTGTAGTGCCGTCCACGAAAGGAACCCTTTCAAAGTAAAACTTATCTTGTCATGAACCGCGTTGCAGTCATCGATTATGGCATGGGCAACCTGCACTCCGTTGCAAAAGCTGTGGAGCATGTGGGCGATAACCTGCACCTTTCCGTTACCTCTGATGAGAAAATCATCATGGATGCCGACCGGGTTATCTTTCCTGGTGTTGGCGCCATGCGCGACTGTATGGGTGAAATAAAACGCCTGGGCATTGACGATATTTTACGCCGCTTCACTGAAACCAAACCTGTACTTGGAGTCTGTGTGGGTATGCAGGCCTTGCTAGAGCACAGCGAAGAAAACAACGGTGTCGACTGCATTGGTCTTTTTGCAGGCAACGTTATGAAATTCGACGAAGGCTTAACGGATGAATCGGGAAATGTCTTGAAAGTCCCGCACATGGGCTGGAACAAGGTCAAACAGACCAGGAGTCATCCTCTCTGGCGTGACATTCCTGATCAAAGCCGTTTTTATTTTGTGCATTCCTACTTTGCCCTTCCGGGCAAAGAAGAAGATGTCTATGGAATTAGCACATACCCGAATTCATTCGCCGCTGCGCTGGCAAAAACCAATATTTTTGCGGTTCAGTTTCATCCGGAAAAAAGCCAAACCGTAGGTCTGCAGCTTTATAAAAATTTCCTGGACTGGGACGGAGGATTCTAGGCGTGTCATTGGCGAAAAGAATCATCCCCTGCCTGGACTGCGAAAACGGACGTGTCGTAAAAGGCGTGAAGTTTGTCGATATCCGCGATGCCGGTGATCCGGTAGAGGTTTCCAAGCGCTACTGCGACCAGGGCGCCGATGAAATTACTTTCCTGGATATTACGGCCAGCCATGAAGACCGACAGACTACAATTGACACCGTCAGTGCAATTGCCAGCCAGGTTTTCATTCCGCTTACCGTTGGAGGCGGTATCAGGACGCTGCAGGATATTCGCAATATGCTCAATGCGGGTGCTGACAAGGTTGCAATTAATACCAGCGCCGTCAAAAACCCAGATTTTGTCCGCGATGCGGCTGAAAAATTTGGCTCTCAGTGTATCGTTGTGGCGATAGATGCAAAGCAGGTCTCTGAAGAAGGCGAACCGCCGCGTTGGGAAATATTTACTCATGGCGGAAGAAATCCAACCAGCCTGGATGCCGTCGAATGGGCAAAATTGATGGTGACTAACGGGGCCGGAGAAATACTTCTGACAAGCATGGACCGGGACGGAACCAAGAATGGATTTGATCTGGCGTTAAACAGTGCAATCAGCGCCGCTGTTTCGGTGCCGGTTATCGCGTCAGGCGGCGTTGGCAACCTGCAGCATCTTGTGGACGGCATCAAGGAAGGTCAGGCCGATGCCGTGCTTGCGGCGAGTATTTTTCACTTCGGGGAGTATTCCATTCCCGAAGCCAAGGAATTCATGGCGCAGCAGGGAATAGAAGTCAGGATTTAGCGCGCGGACGTTTCTTCAATATCCTCAACGAGCCTTGTTTCTGATTCGGCCATGATTCGAGGTCGGATGATATTCAAACCCTTCAACACATTCACGGCTTCATTAAGCTGGTAATCTCTGACAATCACTTCAGGTGGGTCCTGGACTACCGTAGAGATTACGGCTGCTTCTTCTTCAAACTCAGCATCGTCATTAGCATTTTCCAGATGCCCTGTGAGATCTTCCTCCCTGTAGGACACAAGACTTTCGGGTATGCGGGTAACCTGACCCCTGTCGACCATGATGTCTGGAGTGATTCCCCTGGCCTGGATGGAACGTCCGCTAGGGGTGAAATAGAGCGCAGTGGTCAATTTAATGGCTCTTTCATTGGTAAGTGGCAGGACGGTCTGGACTGAGCCTTTTCCAAAACTGGGTGTACCCATGATGATGGCGCGCTGATGATCCTGGAGTGCTCCCGCGACGATTTCAGAAGCAGAGGCTGAGCCGGCATTGATGAGAACAACCAGTGGAACAGCCTGGCTGACATCTTCGGTTGATGCCTCGAAGCGCATTTCAGCACTGTCGACACGGCCTTCTGTGTAAACGATCAGTCCGTCGTCAATAAAAGCATCAACTACACCTACCGATGACTGAAGTACGCCACCGGGATTGTTGCGCAAGTCGAGCACAAGCCCCTTCAGATCATTCTCTTCATGCAGCTTGCGGACTGCGTCCTTAACTTCATCACCGGTATCAGTGGAGAAAGTGGCAATGCGAATGTAGGCATAACCCGGTTCCAGGACACGATACCGCACGCTGCGCGCCTGGATAATTTCCCGTGTAACCGTAATTTCGAATGGTTCGCCAATGCCTTCCCTGAGAATGGTCAGGACAATATCCGTGCCAGGCTCACCACGCATCAGGTCGATGGTGTCGCCAAGTGTGACTTCCCTTGCA